>Ga0209172_10000779_pt1 | contig 80766 bp, 66 predicted proteins | sample LarsenN4metaG_FD_184113 | JGI IMG/M metagenome (GOLD analysis project Ga0209172, IMG submission 184113) | Hot spring sediment bacterial and archeal communities from British Columbia, Canada, to study Microbial Dark Matter (Phase II) - Larsen... ... | reverse complement strand
AGGGCCGGAGCTCTCTCGCACCGCGTTCTTCACGCGGGCCGACACCGCCTTCGGCGAGGCCTACCGCATCGCCAACGCCGCCGGCAAGACCAGCGTCGCATTGGCGGCTCGCGCCGGTCGAGCCTCGGTGCGGGCCGACCTGGCCACATTCACCAACAACAACCTGGCCACGTGGGCCAGCGCGGCCAGCGAGGCCGCCCAGGTGACGCCCAACACGTTCCGCTGGGTCTTGCCGTTCTCGGACCAGGCCCTGGACCAGTACAACGGCCTCTATTGGGCGCAGGCCGGGACGCCGTACAAGGCCCACACCCAGTGGGCGACATACTACGACCTGTATGGCCGGACCACGCCGGCGGATACCCGGATCAGCTGGCTGATGCGGCTTCAAACCGCCACCACCACGGTGGCGACGGCGACGATTCCGGGAGCGACCTCGATCACGGTGGCGAGTGCCTCGGCGCTCGGTACCGGGGCCCGGGCCGAAGCCTGGCTCGTGGTCGATGCTCCCAGCGCCACCACCGGGACCAGGGAAGTCCACCAAATCGTGTCCGTGAGCGGTAACACGTTCACGCTCCGAACCCCGCTGAGCTCGGCGCATGCCGTGGGGGAAACGGTCCGGTTGGCGGAGCTGGGGGACGCGGCCGTATCCAAATTCGGCGGCAACGTCCCGCACTTCCCGCAGCAGAAGTACCCCGCCCGAACCTCGGCAGTGGCCTTCTCGAGTGGGTGGGAGATGCGGCTGATCCAGGCAGAAGAGGCCCTGGTCCGCGGTCAGGTGGCCGAGGCCGTGGGCTACCTGAACCAGCGGCGCCAGAATCTGTCGTTGCCCCAGTTCGCTACCACGATTTCGCTGGATAGCGCCTGGACAGCTCTCAAGGCGGAGCGCGCCTTCGAGCTCTGGCTCGAAGGGCGGCGCCTCGGGGACCTCTCGCGCTGGGCCGCAGCCAATGTACCCGGCAGCACGTTCGACGGCGTCTGGCGGGACACCAACGGCGACGGCGTGTGGGAGCGGCTGGAATCCATGACGTCACCCACGGCCCGTTCGCTGTGTTTCCCCATCGGGAGGTCCGAGAAGCTGACCAATTGCAACTACCTGGGCACCTGTCCCTGAGGAGGCCCAGGCTGGGCTGAAGGCGGAAACAGCAGTACGGCGGCACCGCGGCGACCCGCTGACCTCCTGGTCGGCGGGTCGCCGCGTTTTGCCGGCCGTGGCGCCCGGTTAGATTTGGCACGCATGCTCAGACACCCGTGCATTCCCGTAGCGCTGTGCGCGGTCCTGGCCATCCCCGCTCGGGGTCAAGAGTCCGGGGGGAACCCGCCGCATCCGGGCGCGTGGCCCATCAACGTCGAGACGGCGCCGCGCCCATTGGCCCGGGCCATTCGTAGCACCGAGCGGATTGCCATCGATGGTCGGTTGGATGAGCCGGCGTGGGCCGCCGCCACGTCCATCACGGAGTTCATCCAGTCCCAGCCTCGCGCGGGCTATCCTGCCACCGAGCGCACCGCCGTTCGTATTCTCTACGATGAACGTCGGCTCTACATCGGCGCCATCTGCTATGAGTCGGAGCCGAAACGGCTCGTGGTACTGAGCCTGGAGCAGGACTTCCCCGGCGGATCCACCCGGGACTCCGATATCTTCGGCGTCACCCTGGACCCGTTCCTCGACCGCCAGAACTCCTTCATGTTCCTGGTGAACCCGCGGGGCGCCTACCGTGACGGTCAAAGCTTCAACGACAGCCGCCAGGAAGACTTCGCCTGGCGCGCCCTGGTCGAGATCAAGACCCTGGTGGCCGACTCGGGCTGGACCGTGGAGATGGCCATTCCCTGGACCACGCTCCGGTTCGACCCCACCAAGTCTGACCAGGTCTGGGGCCTGAACCTCCTGCGTCGCGTCCGGCGGAAGAACGAGGACTCCTACTGGGCCCCGGTGGACCGGAAGGATCCGGTGCATCGGATGTCCAAGGCGGGCACCCTCGAGGGCATCCAGAACATCCGCGCTGGGCGCAATCTGCGGATCAAGCCGTTCGGGTTGGCCAGCGACCAGTCGGGCACCTCGTTCGCGGGGAGCGGAGGCACCGAGGCCGACGCCGGGGCCGACCTGAAGTGGGGCCTCACCTCCGGCCTCACCCTGGACGCCACGTTCCGCACCGACTTCTCCCAGGCGGACGTGGACCAGGAACGGGTGAACCTCACGCGCTTTCCCTTGTTCTTTCCCGAGCGGCGTGACTTCTTCGTGGAGAATTCCGGCTCGTTTCTGCTGGGGGATGTGACCGAGCGCAACGTCAGAACTGGGTCCTCGCTCCGTGAATTCACGCTGTTTCACTCGCGCCGGATCGGGCTCACGGACGCCGGCCGGCCGGTGCCCATCCTCGGCGGTGGGCGCATCACCGGCCGGGCCGCGGGCTTCGAGCTGGGGATGCTGGACATGCAAACGCAGCGCACGGACTCGCAGCCGGCGGCGAACTACGCCGTCCTGCGGGTGCGGCGGACCCTGGGTGGCTCCGATCTGGGATTCATGGTGGTCAACCGGCAGGAGACCGGCGACTCGGCGGCGGGCGCGTACAATCGAAGCTACGGCGTGGACGCCAACGTCCGGCTCCTCGGCCACATGGTGGTGAACTCGTACTTCGCCGGCACCGCTGAGCCCGCCGCCTCCGGCGATCAGACCGCCACCCGAGTGGCCGTCGGCTGGCGCGATCGCGTCTGGGACGCTTCGGCGTTCGTGAAGCGGGTGGGCGAGGGGTTCAATCCCGGCGTGGGCTTCGTGCGGCGCACCGGTATCCGGCAGGGCTACGCCACGGTCGGGGCGCACCCCCGGCCCCTGCCCTCCCTGATGCAGGAGACCAACCCCTACGTGGAGCTGAGCTACGTCACGGGTCTCGATGGCGTGCTGGAAACCCGCGAAGCCTCGGTGGGGCTCAACACCCAGTTCTACGACGGCAGCACGCTGAACCTTCAGTACCGCAATCAGTTCGAGCGGATCGAGCGGCCCTTCACGGTGAGCAGCGTGTCGATTCCGCCGGCCGACTATGGGTTCAACGAGGTGAGCGTCTCCTACCAGTCCAACCAGGGACGCCCGTTAAACGGCTCGCTCCACCTGGGCACCGGCGGGTACTACGGGGGAACCCGGCGGTCGCTGAGCGGTGAGCTCCAGTGGCGAGCCCACTACCGCCTCATGTTCGAGGGCTCCGCGAGCCACAACGCCGTGAGGCTCCCGCACGGCGGCTTCAACGCCGACGTGTTCGGGGGGCGGGTGCGGGTGTCCTATTCGACCCGCCTCTTCGGCTCGGCGTTCGTTCAATACAACAGCCAGTCGAATCAGCTGGTCACCAACGTCAGGCTCAACTGGATCTACGCGCCGTTGAGCGACGTGTTTCTGGTGTACCAGGAGCGCCGGGACATGACGGGCGGAGTAACGCTCGATCGCGTGGTGACCGCCAAAGTCACCCGATTGTTCGCGTTCTGAACGCCGTGGCGGGTGATCGCAGGCAAGGCGGGGTCCGCCCGCTTCTCGTTCTTGGCATCGCACTCCAGAGCGCCTGTTACCAGTACGTGCCCGCGACGCTGGAGACCGTTCCCGACGGCGCCCATGTGCGAGCTTTGATCACGCCGGAAGCGGAGCGGCGGCTGTTGGTCACCTTCGGTGTGCAGCAGGGGAGCACGCTCTCGGGTCAGCTTGACGGACGCGTCGGGGATCAACTCAGCCTCATGGTTCCGTCCGTCCCCATCGGGTCAGGGCCAGGGAGCCGCCCGTTGTACCAGCGCGTCATGATGCCCGCCGCCGACGTGCTGCGGGTGGACCTCCGTCGGCTCGACCGGTTCCGGACCGGCGTCCTGGTGACGGGCGCGGCCGCGGTGGTCGTGGGCGTGGCCTGGGAGGCCTTCGGCGGAGGCTTCTTTTCCGAGCAGCCACCGGGCGACGGGCCGGCGGAGAGCGTGCGCTTCCCGGCCTGGGGCATTAGCATATCAATACCCTGGCCGTAACCAACAGCAGCCAGGGTTTCCACGCCGGTGGCGCTAGCGCCCCACCGCCGGCGCGCACCATCTTAGGCCGTCACGCCGTCGTGTCTTAACGCGGGGAGCTCCCACGAGCCCGCTTCACGTTCTTTCCCTCCTCCTCCGTCTGGTGGCCCTGGGGTGGTCCATCGCCGTCGTCCGGCGGCTGCGCGATTGGCGCGTGGCCACGCTGACGGCGTTGCTCGCGCTCATGGTAGCCAGCGAGGCCGTACTCCTGGTGGGCGAAGCGCGTGGTTGGTCCATCACGACCCTCCTGCGGATGGCCGAGCTGCCCAACCTGCTGGTGAGCGTGCTGGCGCTGCTGGCGGTGGTGGTGTGCGGCTGGGTGATTGAGGCGTATGGCCGGGTGGACCAGGCGTTGACCACGGAGACGGCTCATCTGGAGGAGTTGTTCCAGTCCGCGCCCCAGGCCACCGTGCTGGTGGACAACGACAGCCGCGTCCTGCGCGCCAACCACGAATTCACCCGGTTGTTCGGCTATGCGCAGGACGAGGTGGTCGGGCGATCGGTGGACGAGCTGCTGGCCCCAGGCGAGCTTCTGGCCGAGGCCCGCGGCATCACCCATGAAGTGGCTGGGGGCGAGCGGGTGGCCCGCGAGACGGTGCGCCGCCGCAAAGACGGGTCCCTGGTGGAGGTCTCGATCCTCGGTGCGCCGGTGCGGACGGCGGGCGGACAAGTCGCGGTCTACGGCATTTACCGCGACATCACGGAGCGCAAGCGGGCGGAGGAAGCGCTCAGGATCTCCGAAGAGAAGTTCTCCAAGGCGTTCCGCTCCAGCCCGGATATCCTCACGTTGAGCTCGGTGGACGATGGCGTCATGCTCGACGTCAACGACACCTTCGTGCAGGCGACCGGGTACGCCCGCGAGGAGGTGATCGGGCGCTCGGTGTACGAGCTCAACCTGTGGGTCAACGCCGCGGACCGCCAGATCCTGGTAGACCAGCTGGGACGGCACGGAGTGGCCCGCAACCTCGAGTTCAGTTTCCGGATCAAGAGCGGCGAGATCCGTGTCGGGCTCCTCTCGGCTGAGATCATCCCTATCGGCGGACGACCCTGCATGCTCACCGTGAGCAACGACATCACCGAGCGGAAGGCCGCCGAACAGGCGCTCCAGGCCAGCGAGGAGCGCTACGCCCTGGCCGCCCGAGGCGCCAACGACGGCCTCTGGGATTGGGATCTCAAGACGGATCAGGTGTACTACTCGGCCCGCTGGAAGGCGATGCTGGGGCACGAGGAGGCCGACGTGGGCAGCTCCCCGGACGAGTGGTTCCGGCGGGTGCATGCGGTGGATGTGGAGCGGGTCCGCGCGGCGCTGGCGGCGCATCTGGCGGGTCGGGCAGAGCACTTCGAGAGCGAGCACCGCATGCAGTGCCAGGACGGGACCTATCGCTGGGTGCTCAGCCGGGGCGTCGCGGTTCGGGACGCCGAAGGACAGCCGTATCGGATGGCCGGCTCCATGACCGACATCTCCCTGCGCAAAGCGGCCGAGGAGAAGCTGCTGCACGAAGCGATCCACGACGTCCTGACCGGGCTGCCGAACCGGGCCCTGTTCATGGACCTGCTGGGCCGAAGCGTGGCCCGCTCCAAGCGCCGGAAGGGGTACCTCTTCGCGGTCCTGTTCCTGGACCTGGATCGCTTCAAGATCGTCAACGACAGCCTGGGGCATCTGGTGGGCGACCAGCTGCTGGTGGGCATCGCCCGGCGGCTGGAGAAATGCCTGCGGCCGGAAGACACCGTGGCGCGACTGGGCGGCGACGAGTTCACCGTGCTGTTGGAGGACATCAACGACGCCAGCGACGCCACCCGGGTGGCGGAACGGGTGCACAAGGAGCTGGAGAGCCCGTTCTACCTCGGGGGACACGAGGTGTACACCACGGTGAGCATCGGCATCGCCCTGAGTGCCACGGGGTACGACACGCCGGATCAGATCCTGCGCGACGCGGACACGGCGATGTACCGCGCCAAGGCGCTGGGCCGGGCCCGACACGAAGTGTTCGACCCCGGGATGCACGCGCGGGCGGTGGCGTTGCTCCAGTTGGAGACCGACCTGCGGCGGGCGGTCGGCGGCCAAGAGTTCCGGCTCTACTACCAGCCCATCGTCACCCTGGCCGGCAGCCGGATCGTGGGGTTCGAGGCGCTGGTGCGCTGGCAACATCCGCAGCGGGGCTTGCTGTTGCCCTCCGAGTTCGTCCCCGTGGCCGAGGAGACCGGGCTGATCCTCCCGGTGGGTCACTGGATCCTGGAGGAGGCCTGCCGGTCCGCGGCCGGCTGGGCCGCCCGGTTCGGCCGGCCGCTGGTGATCGCGGTCAACCTCTCCAACCGCCAGTTCGCGCAACCGGACCTGCCGGAACGCATCACCGGCGTGCTGCGGGAAACCGGGCTCCCCGCCGAACGGCTCAAGCTGGAAATCACCGAGAGCGTGATCATGGAGCACGGCGAGGGCGTCACCCAGACGCTGCGCCGGCTGCGCGACCTCGGGGTGGAGCTGTACGTGGATGACTTCGGCACGGGCTATTCTTCCTTCAGCGTGCTGCAGCGGTTCCCGATCTCGACCCTCAAGATCGACGGCAGCTTCGTGCGGGCCCTGGACAACGGAGACGGGCTGGAAATCGTGCGGAGCATCATGACCCTGGCCCGGAACCTCAAGCTCAACGTCATCGCCGAGGGGGTGGAGACCAAAGCGCAGGTGCGGCGGCTCAAGGACCTCAAATGCCCGCAGGCGCAGGGGTCGGCGTTCGCGGAGCCGGTCCCCGCGGACCGGGTGGGTGACCTGCTCTCGCGGCAGCACCGGCGCTGAGCCGCGTGGACATGGTATTTCACCGAAAGAGCCTCTGCGAACTCTGGGTTCTCCGCGGTGAATAACATTACGTGGACCGCGCCCACCTAGATCGGCTGCTGCTGGAGCACGTTCGGACAGCCGGGTTGTTCCCTCAGCCGGGCACGGCGCTCCTCGCCGTGAGCGGCGGGCCGGACTCGCTCGCCCTGCTGGACCTGTTCCACGCCATTGCGCCGGAGATCGCCCTCGACCTGGCCGTGGCCCACGTGGATCACGGGATCTTGCCGGAGAGCGGCCGCGTGGCGGAGCAGGTCGCGGCGATCGGGGCGCGGTACCACGTGGCGGTGTACGTGGAGGTCCTGGCCCTGGGTCCTGACGCGTCCGAGACCCGGGCTCGGCGGGCGCGCTACGCCGCGCTTCGGAGCGTGCAGGGCCGCGTGGGCGCCAGGTATCTGGTCACCGCACACCACGCCGACGATCAGATCGAGACCGTGCTGTACCGGCTGTTCCGGGGCAGTGGGTTGAGCGGGCTGGCTGGGATCCAGCCTCTTGGCCCTCGCGGTCTGGTGCGCCCCCTGCTGCCGTTTCGCCGGCGGGAGCTGGAGCAGTGGTTGGCCCGCCGGTTCCCGGATCCGATGGCGCGACCGCCGGTCTACCTCGATCCCAGCAACGCCGACCTCCGGCACGACCGCGCCTGGATTCGAAGTCGGGTGCTCCCGCTACTCCGCCAGCGCTTTGGGGACCGGTTCGATCGCGCCATGCTGGATGTGGCCGCGCACGCGGTCCGGGAACGAGAGGCCTGGGCCGCGTTGCTCCGCGCCTTCCCGGGTCTCGGGTTCCGATCGGTAGAGGAAGGGGTTGAAGTCTCGCTCCAGCCGCTCCTGGCGGCGGAGCCCGCGGTGGCGGAAGCGCTGCTTCGGGCCCTGGCCCGAGAAGTGGGATGCCTCCTGGGGCCCAGAAAAAGCGCTCGGGTGTTGGGTATCGTTCGAGGAGCATCGAGTGGCCGGGCCGTGGAACTGGGGGAGGGCTTCTCGGCGGAGGTGTGCTTCGATCGCCTGCGGCTGGCGCCGGCCGCAGGCCGCCAGTTCCCCGAGCCTGCGGCGTGGGGGAACGACCGGGAAGGTCGGGTGGAGTGGGGGGCGTGGGAGCTCCTATGGCGGCCTGAGCATGCCGGCACTTCCCGCCGCTCCGGCTGGGTCACCTGGGTCGAACCGGGTCACGGAGTGATCCGGGCCGCGGCCGCCGGCGACCGGCTGGTTCCGCTGGGCGGCACCGGGCACCGTGCCGTGAGCCGCCTGCTGATGGAGGCCCGGGTCCCCCGGCCGATGCGCCGCCGCTACCCGGTGATCCTGCGCGGCGACGAGCTGGTGTGGGTTCCTGGGGTCTGTCGGGCGCGGGCGGCCGTGCCCCAGCCCGGCGCCGCCGCGGTGCGGCTGGAGCTCAAGCCCCGGGAGCCCAGAGTTGGCGTGGGAGAGGCGGTTGCGTAAGATTCGTGTTCGGAAGGAAGACTGATGGCTGACCGCACTCCGCCCAACCGCAAGTTGACCCTGGGCATGATGAGCAAGAACATCGTGTTCTGGGTGCTCATTGTGCTGCTGTCCATCGCGTTCTATCAGATGGTCAACGCGTCGAGGCAGCAGTCGGTCGAGATCCGGTACTCCACCTTCAGCCGGGAGCTGGACCGGGACAACGTGGCCCAGGTGGAGATCACCAACGGCCAGTTCGTTCAGGGAGAGCTGAAGCAAACCATCACCGTCGACGGACGCCAGGTAAGGCAGTTCAGCGTCCTGTTGCCGATCCAGAATTCCGAGGCCCTGGTCCAGCGCCTGGAGGCCAAGAACATCCCGATCGCCGCGCGGGAGCCGAAGCCCTCCATCGGCGCGGTGCTGCTGCAGCTCTTGCCGTGGATGATCCTCATCGGGCTGTGGTTATTCTTCTTCCGCCAGGTCCAGCAGGGCGGGAACCGCGCCTTTGCGTTCGGCAAGTCCAAGGCCAAGCTGCTCACCGGGGACACCCCCAAGGTCACCTTCGCCGACGTGGCCGGGGCGGACGAGGCCAAGGTCGAGCTCCAGGAAATCATCGAGTTTCTGAAGGACCCGCAGAAGTTCCAGCGCCTGGGCGGGCGCTTGCCCAAGGGGGTGCTGCTGGTAGGGCCGCCGGGCACCGGCAAGACCCTCCTGGCGCGGGCGGTGGCGGGGGAAGCCGGGCGGCCGTTCTTCTCCATGTCCGGCTCGGATTTCGTGGAGATGTTCGTGGGCGTCGGGGCCTCGCGCGTGCGTGACTTGTTCGAACAGGGCAAGTCGCACGCACCCTGCCTGATCTTCATTGACGAGATCGACGCCGTGGGTCGGCACCGGGGTGCGGGGCTGGGCGGCGGGCACGATGAGCGGGAGCAGACCCTGAACCAGCTCCTGGTGGAGATGGATGGCTTCGAGTCCAACGAGGGTGTGATCCTCATCGCCGCTACCAACCGGCCGGACGTGCTGGACCCCGCGCTGCTCCGCCCAGGGCGGTTCGACCGCCAAATCGTGGTGGACATGCCGGATGTGCGCGGGCGCGAGATGATCCTCAAGGTGCACGTCCGAAGGATCCCGCTCGCGGACAACGCCCGACTGGATGTGATCGCCCGCGCCACGCCTGGCCTCGCTGGGGCGGATCTGGCCAACATCGTCAACGAGGCGGCCCTGCTGGCGGCGCGCCGGAACAAGACGCGCGTGGACATGCAGGACTTCGAGGACGCCAAGGACAAGGTGATGCTGGGCGTGGAGCGCAAGAGCCTGGTCCTCTCCGACGAGGAGCGCAAGCTCACCGCCTATCACGAGGCCGGCCACGCGCTGGTGAGCCTCAGGGTGCCGGGGCTGGATCCGGTGCACAAGGTGAGCATCGTGCCGCGGGGGCGGGCGCTGGGACTCACCTTCTCGCTGCCCGAGGAAGACCGGCACAACTACACCAAGGCCTACATCCTGGGCCGGCTGGCCATGGCCTACGGCGGCCGAGTGGCGGAAGAGCTGATCTTCGGGCCGGAGAAGGTGACCACGGGCGCGGCCCAGGACATCGAGCAGGCGACCGAGATGGCCCGGCGCATGGTGTCGCAGTTCGGGATGAGTGAGGTGGTCGGCCCCATCCTGGTGGGGGATCGCGAGCAACAGATCTTTCTGGGCCGAGAGCTGGTGCAGCGGCGCGAAGTATCCGAGCGAACGGCCGAAGTGGTGGACGGCGAGATCAAGCGGATTCTGGAGGAGGCGTACCGGCGGGCGCGGGGGATTCTCGAGTCCAACCTGGAGACGTTGCACCGCATGGCGGCGGCCCTGCTGGAGCGTGAGACGCTCGACCGGGAAGAGGTGGAGCTGATCGCCGCGGGCAAGGAGCTTCCGGCGAAACCGGCCGCCGTGCCGGAGCTGCCGCGCGCGCGGCCCGCCCTGGAAAAGCCGCGCGTCCCCGAGGCCGGTCCCGTGTTGGGCACGCCGCCCGCGGAGCCTGCCGGCGCGTGAGGGCCACCGCCTTGCGGTACACAGGGGAGGGGTTGGCGGGCGCCCCCCCGGGTCTCTCCGCCCGCTAGCAATTCGCGCGCGCCGCAGACGAAAACCGTTGACATGGCGCGCGCGCTCCAGGACCCGGCGGGACGCCCGCCAGGCCGGCCGGCTCCACTGCACCTGACGGCGGAACCATCGGTGGCGCATACGGACTTGCACGGGACGGCCACGTGGGAGATGTGCCGTGGTCGGGTGTCCCTGGAGCGGCCGGTAATCGTCGGGATCCTCAATGTCACACCCGACTCGTTCAGCGACGGGGGCCGGTACCTGGAGCCGGACCGGGCCCTGGCCCACGCGGAGACGCTGGTGGCCGAAGGAGCCACCATGCTCGACCTGGGCGCCGAGTCCACGCGCCCCCATCCCACGCCGGTATCCGAAGACGACGAATGGCGACGACTGGAACCGGTGCTGACCGGCGTGGTGTCGCGATTTCCGGACCTGCCGGTGAGCGTGGACACGGTCAAGGCGGTCACGGCGCGGCGCGCGCTGGAGGCCGGGGCCTGGGCCATCAACGACGTATCGGCCCTGCGGCTGGACGAAGGGCTCGCCGGCGCCTGCGCCGAGCACGGTGCGGGCCTCATCCTGATGCACTCTCGAGGCGACCTGCGCACCATGGCGACCTACGAACACGCCAGGTACCGGGACCTGGTCGCCGAGGTCGGCCGGGAGCTGGAGGCGGCCGCGGCGCGGGCGGAGCGGGGGGGCGTGCCCCGCGAGCGGATGGTGCTCGACCCCGGGCTCGGCTTTTCCAAGACCCCGGAACAGAACTACCAGCTGCTCGCCGGCCTCCCGGCACTGAGCCGCCTGGGGCTGCCCCTGATGATCGGTCCCTCGCGCAAGCGCTTCCTGGGCGCCGCCACCGGCCGCGAGGTGGCCGAGCGCGACGTCGCCACGGCGGCGGCCTGCGCCATCGGGTGGCTGGGGGGCGCGCGGCTGTTCCGGGTGCACGCCCCCTCACCCACCCGCGACGCCCTCGCCGTCGCCCGCGCGGTCCGGTCCTCCTGATGTTGCTCGAGCACCTGCGATTCCTGATCCCCGGGTGGCGGGACATCCTGGAGATCCTCATCGTCGCCTTCGTCATCTACCAGATCCTCCTCTTCCTCGCCGGCACCCGGGCCCTCCAGATCCTGCTGGGCCTCTTCGTGCTGGGGCTCGCCTATTTCGCGGCCCTGGTCTTCAAGTTCAACATGATCGCCACCCTGCTGGGCGTGGTGTTCACCTACGGCGCGCTGGCCGCGGTCGTGGTGTTCCAGCCCGAACTGCGCCATGCGCTCGCCAGACTGGGCCGCTCCCGGATGCTGCGCCTGTTTACGCCCAACAGCGCCAGCGCCGTGGCGGAAGAAATCGCCGACGCGGCCGAGCGGCTGTCCCGCACCGGGACCGGAGCTATCATCGCGGTGGAGCAGGAATTGCCCCTCGACGGCTATCTGGAGTCGGGCACGGCCATGCGCGCCACCGTCTCAGCCGACTTGCTGACCACGGTCTTTACCCCCTACTCTCCGCTGCACGACGGCGCGGTCTTGATTCGTGGCGACCAGATCATCGGCGCGGCTTGTGTGCTGCCGCTCACCCAGTTCCCCGTGACCGACCGGTCGCTGGGGACCCGGCATCGCGCCGCGCTGGGGCTGTCGGAGGAGACCGACGCCCTGGTCATCGTGGTCTCGGAGGAGACGGCGCAGATCTCGGTCGCGTTCCGGGGACTCTTGACCCGCGGCCTCACCCGGGAGCAGGTGCGCGACTGGCTGTCCGGGAAGGCCGAGCCGGCGCATCCTCCGCGTCCTCTGCGGTGAATCTCTCGGACGTCGGATCGGATGAGGTACTTGCGGTAGGGATCGCCGAGAACGCCGACCTGCAACCGAACGGGTTATTACATGCCTGCTGATAACACGCAGCCGATGCCCGGCGAGCGTCCGCCGTACCTGGCCGCGCTCGCGCTGTTCGCCGTCGTGCTCACGGGGTACGTCCTGACCCTGGCCCCCACCGTGACGTTCTGGGACGCCGGCGAGTTGATTGCCACGTCCAAGATCCTGGGGATCCCGCATCCCCCGGGTACGCCGCTGTTCGTGCTGCTGGATCACGTGTGGTCGTGGCTGCTGCCGATCGGCGAGTTCGCCTACCGGTCCAACCTGATGACGGCCGTTTTCAGCGCCGCCGCGGCGGGTCTGTTCTTCTTGGTCTTGGCCCAGGCGTTTCGCGGTCGATCGCCGACCGAACCCCTGGATCCCGTGTTCGCATTGGGGGGGAGCGGGGCGTCCGCCTTCATCTCGGCGTTCGTGTTCACCGTGTGGCTGAATTCGAACGAGACCGAGGTCTACATGGTCTCCACCTTCAGCATCGCGGCGGTCTGCTGGCTCACCTGGCTCTGGCGGGCGCACCGGGGCACGCCCCGCGCGCCCCACATCCTGCTGCTGGTGGTGTACTTGATGGCGGTCTCGCTCGGGGCGCACCTGCTCACGCTGCTGGTGGGACCGGCCGTGATCGGATTCATGTTCTACACGGTCCAGCACGAACCGCTCCCCGACGAGCAGGAGCGGCGGGTGGAGCGGGCGCAACTGGCCGTGCTGGTGGGGATCTGGGCGCTCCTGGTGGGCACCGGGATGGGGAGCACCACGCTGCTCATCCTGGGCGGGCTGATCTTCCTGGGGGGGGCGAGCTTCGCCGCCGCCACCGGCGCGGTGCTGTTCGCGGTCACCGTCTTCGCCTTGGCCGCGGTGGGCGCCTCCACCTACCTGTTCCTTTACGTGCGGGCGGGACTCCAGCCGTTCATCAACGAGGCCGACCCGTCCACCTGGCAGTCGCTCCTGGCCGTCATCCGCCGCGAGCAGTACCCGCCGCGCTCGCCGCTCGACAACCCGATCTACCCCTCCGGCCCGGACAATCCCGGGCGCAGCCTGTCGCTGCTGTGGCTCCAGCTCCAGAACTACCTGCAGTACTTCGACTGGCAGTGGGCCAATAGCCTCCGGACCACTCAGCCGGTGTTCGCCTGGCCGCGCCTCCCGTTCACGCTGTTGTTCACCTCGCTCGGCATCTACGGGATGCAGGTGCTCAAGCGGCGGGACCGCGGCATGTTCTGGCTGCTGTTCCTGCTGTGGCTCACCACCGGCTTGGGGCTCATGATTTACATCAACTTCCGGCCGGGGTTCTCCGTTGGGTACGATCTGTTCCCGGACCCCAATCACCACGAGGTCCGGGAGCGCGACTACTTCTACACCGTATCGTACCAGACCTGGGGGTTGTTCGCGGGCGCCGGGATCGCCGGCCTCTACCAGCTCGTGCGGCGCGAGTTCCGCCTGCAGACGCGGGTCGCGGCTGGCGTGTTGGCGCTGGCCCTGGTGCCGTTTGTGATGAACTTCAAGGCAGCCACCCGCGCCCACGGCAAAGACGCGCGGCTGGCGCGGGATTTCGCGTACGATCTGCTCCAGTCGGTGGAGCCGTACGGGATCCTCTTCACCAACGGGGACAACGACACCTTCCCGCTCTGGTACCTCCAGGAAGTCGAAGGAATCCGGCAGGACGTGGCGGTGGTGAACCTCTCGCTGGGGAACACGGATTGGTACATCCGGCAGCTGCGGGACAATCCGGTGCGGCCCTTCGTGCGCGAGCAGGCGCCTTGGTACGACGGCGTGGCGCCCGAGCAGGCGCCGCCCGCGCTGCACACGCTGACCAACCAGGAAATCGCCAGGCTCCAGCCGCAACTGCTGCCCCGAACGCTGCGGTTCGTGGCCGGCCGCATCGATCACACCTATCCTGAGAACATGCCGCTGTACGTGAAAGACATCCTGATCCTGCGCCTGATTCAACAGAACGTCGGGAAGCGGCCGATCTACTTCTCGCTGACGGCGGGCAGCAGCAGTTGGCTGGGCCTGCAATCGTACCTGACGCAGCAGGGTTTGGCGCTCAAGCTGCACGCCGCCCAGCCCCCGGATTCCGCGCGGCTGGGACCGGGGCTCCCGGGCTTCCCGCCGGTGGATCTCCCGCGCACCGACAGCCTCGTCTGGCAGATCTACCGTTACGCCGAGCTGGCGGAGGCCGACACTCTGGTGCTGGAGCCCACGGCCCGGAACATCGCCAGCAACCTCAGCATCCCGCCGCTCACGCTGGGGCAGGCCCACCAGCTGCGAGGCGACGTGGCCCGGAGCCTGAAGAACTTCGAGTTTGCCTACAAGCTCGGTCCCGGGCCGGAGCTGGGTGAGGTGATCCGCGCGCTGCGGGGGCGGGACCCGGAGGCGCTGTTCGGAGACACGGCTGCTCGGGGGCGGGAGTAGCCGGAGGAGCGGCAGAAGCGGCGGAAGAATTCGCCAGCCGACCCCGCCGCCGCTTCTGCCGCCTCCGCCGCCGCTGCCGCTATCTTAATCAGCCGTGGCATTCGCCGACCTCCCGGCCAACCTGGCGCGCGTACGGGACGAAATCGCCCGCGTCCAGTCGCAAGAAGGCCTGCGGGGGCCGGTTCGGATCGTCGCGGTCACGAAAGGTCATCCGGTGGAGGCGGCGGCAGCGGCGCTCCGGGCCGGGATCCTGGATGTCGGTGAGAACCGAGTGCAGGAGGCGCTGGAGAAGCAGGATCAGGCGACCGGCGTCCCGGTGACCTGGCACCTGATCGGCCACCTGCAGACCAACAAGGCCAAGTTCGTCGCGGGCCGGTTCGGGTGGGTGCACTCGGTGGATTCGATACGGGTGGCGGAGGCCCTGGCCCGCTCGATCGCGACGCGGGGTGGGGGGCAGGCGCTCAAGGTGTTGCTCCAGGTGAACGTCGCGGGGGAACAGCAGAAGAGCGGCTGCGACCCCGCGGCGGCCGGTGAGATCGCGGCGCGCATCTGGGAGCTGGGCGACCTGGAGCTGCTGGGCCTGATGACCATGGCGCCGTTCACCGAAGACGAAGCCGTCCAGCGCAAGGTCTTCGGCGACCTGCGGCGCCTCCGCGACGACCTGGAGCGGCAGGGGCGCCGGTTGCCTGAGCTGTCCATGGGGATGTCCGGAGACTTTCGCGCCGCGGTGGCGGAGGGCGCCACCATGCTGCGCTTGGGCACGGTGTTGTTCGGGGAGCGTCCCGCATGACCGATGCCGGATTTCACCTTACGCCGGTAGACATTCGGGCTCAGGAGTTCCACCGCGCGCTGCGGGGCTACGACCCGGCCAGCGTCGAGGAATTCCGCCAGCAGATCGCCGACGAAGTCGAGCGCCTGCTGCGCGAGCGCGCCCAGATGGAGGAACGCCTCGACTCGCTTCGGGAACAGCTGAAAGCGTTTCGCGAGCGCGAGAAGGCGTTGAACGAGGCCCTGGTGGCGGCCCAGCAGCTGCGCGCGGACACCGAACAGGCCGCGCGCCGGGAGGCGGACCTGCTGGTGCGTGAGGCGCGAGCCCAGGCCGACCGCATCGTCCAGGAGGCGCGAGCCGCTGAGCAGGCGATCCGGCGAGAGGTGGAGGGGGCACAGCGCCAGTTCACCGCCTATCTCGCCGGATTCCGCACCCTGCTGGAACGGTACTTGTCCGAGGTGGACGCGCTCGAGGCGCACCGCCAGGACGGAAGCCCGCCCCGGACCGCATGAGCGTGAACACCGTCTCGCGGGCCGTGGATGAGGCCCTGCGCGTGGTTCGCTCCCGCACCCGGGTCGAGCCCGAAGTGGCCTTGATCCTGGGCACCGGGCTGGGCGGCCTGGCCCGGGACATCGAGGTCGCAGCGGAGATCTCCTACGGTGAGTTACCGCACTTTCCTCTGTCCACCGTGGAGAGCCACTCCGGCCGGCTGCTGTTCGGCACGCTGGGCGGCAGACTGGTGGTAGCCATGCAGGGTCGCTTCCACCGGTACGAGGGGTACACCCTGCAGCAGGTCACGTTCCCGGTGCGGGTGATGCGTGGCCTGGGGGCGCGCACACTCATCGTGTCCAACGCCTGTGGCGGGATGCACCCCCTCTGGAGTCCGGGCGAGCTGGTGCTGATCGCGGACCACATCAACCTCCTGGGCGACAACCCGCTGGTGGGACCCAACGAGGACGCGCTGGGCCCCCGGTTCCCGGACATGTCGGCCGCCTACGATCCGGGGCTGCGCGCGCTGGCGCGGCAGGTGGCCCGCGAGCAACAGATCGTGCTGCGGGAAGGGGTGTACGTCGCGGTCAGCGGCCCCAACCTGGAAACGGCCGCCGAGTATCGCCTGCTGCGCGCCCTGGGCGCGGACGTGGTGGGAATGTCCACCGTGCCGGAGGTGATCGTCGCGGTGCACGGTGGCATGCGCGTGCTCGGCATTTCGATCATCACCGATGCGTGCCTGCCGGACGCGTTGAAGCCCGCCAACGTCCAGGAGATCATCGCCACGGCCGCCAAGGCGGAACCGCAGCTCACGCGCCTGGTCAAGGGCGTGCTGGAGCGGCTGTGAGTCGCTACGCCCCGCTGGGGTACCCCAGCCAGGACGCCCTGGAGTTGGCGATGCTGGAGCGCTGGGGCGCCGAGGATCTGTTCCATGAAACCCTCCGCGCCACCCGCGACGGGCCGCCGTTCGTCTTCTACGAGGGCCCGCCCACGGCCAACGGGAAGCCCGGGATTCACCACGTGTTCGCCCGCACCATCAAGGACCTGATCTGCCGTTACCAGACCATGCTGGGTCGGTCGGTCACCCGCATCGCCGGCTGGGACACCCACGGCCTGCCGGTGGAGATCGAGGTCGAGAAGGAGCTGGGGATTCGCGGCAAGCCGGACATCGAGAAATTGGGCGTGGCCGAGTTCAACCGGCGGTGCAAGGAGAGCGTCTTCCGGTACAAGGCGGATTGGGAATCGCTGTCGGAGCGGATCGGCTACTGGCTGGACTACGCGGATCCCTACGTGACCTACACCAACCAGTACATCGAGAGCGTGTGGTGGCTGTTGAAGCGGCTCCACGATCGCGATCTGCTCTACGAGGGTCACAAGGTGCTGCCGTACTGCTGGCGGTGCGGCACCGCGCTCTCGAGCCACGAGCTGGCCCTGGGCTATGACATCCACAAGAGTCCGTCCATCTTCCTGTTGTTCGAGGTGACGCCGGCCGGCACGCGGGCGGCTGGGGCGCGAGGCAAGAACTCCCCAGGCCCCGCCACGTTTCTCCTGGTCTGGACCACGACGCCGTGGACGTTGCCGTCCAACGTAGGCATAGCCGTCCACCCGGATTTCACCTACGTGGAGCTGGACGTGGACGGGCGCCACGTGATCGTCGAGCGGACGCGGGCTCACCAGACCGTTCCCGGTGCCACCCACGGGAAGCCGCTGGCCAGCTACCCGCAGGTCGCGGAGTATCGCGGGCGCGACTTGATCGGCTGGCGCTACCGGCAGCTGTTGGATGCGGTGGCCGTGGACACCGACAAAGGCTTCCGGGTGGTGGCGGGCGACTTCGTCACCAACGAGGAGGGCACCGGCCTGGTGCACCTGGCGCCCGCCTTCGGTGCCGACGACTACGCTGCCGTTCAGCGAGAAGGTCTGCCGTTCTTCAACGTGGTGGACGCGGGGGGCCGCTTCACCGGCACCCGGTGGGACGCCATCAACGGCAAGACGGTCTTCGAAGCCAACCCGCTGATCGCCGAGCGGTTGGAGCGCGAGGGCAAGGTGTTCGGCCGCTACCAGCCCGAGGGATACGAGCACAGCTACCCTTACTGCTGGCGCTGCGATTCGCCGCTCATCTACTACGCCCGCAAGTCATGGTTCGTGCGAACCACCGCGTTCCGGGACCGGATGCTGGAGATCAACCGCGGCATCGCGTGGTTTCCGCCGGAGGTGGGCACCGGGCGCTTCGGCGAATGGCTGGAGAACAACGTGGACTGGGCCCTCTCGCGGGATCGCTATTGGGGCACGCCGCTTCCGGTGTGGCGGTGCAGCGAGCGGGAGGAGCACCTGGTGGTGGTCGGCTCCTATCGGGAGCTGGCGCAGCGGCTTGGGTCCGCGCTGCCGGCGGACTTCGACCCGCATAAGCCGCAGATCGACGAGATCACCTTCCCCTGTCCGCATTGCTCGGCCGGAGGGGAAGGGTCCCGCCGGGCCGGCCCAGCCCGGCAGCGCCGCCGGACCAAAGGGGCGGGGGTCATGCGCCGGGTGCCCGAGGTCATTGACGCCTGGTTCGACTCCGGGTCCATGCCCTGCGCCCAGTGGCACTATCCGTTTGAGCACGAAGCGGAGTTCGAGGCCCATTTCCCGGCGGACTTCATCTGCGAAGGCCTGGACCAAACCCGCGGATGGTTCTATTCCCTGCTGGCCATCGCGGCGGGTGTCTTCGATCAGCCAGCCTTCCGGCACGTGATCGTCAACGGCCTGGTGCTGGACGCCGAAGGCCGAAAGATGTCGAAACGGCTGGGCAACGTGGTGGACCCGGTCCAGGTGGTGAGCGAGTTCGGCGCCGACACGGTGCGACTCTATCTCCTGGCCTCCAGCCAGGTCGGCAATCAGAAGCGCTTCGACCCCACGACCCTTCCGGAACTGGCGGGAGGATTCATCAATCGACTCCGGAATACGTACGGGTTCTTCGCGCTGTACGCCGAGGACTGGGAGCCGTCCGCGGCGTCCGGCTGGTCCGCGCGGTCCGCCCGCCCGCCCGTGGACCGCTGGCTCCTGGGCAAGCTGGATTCGCTGGTGGCGACCGTGCGAGAAGCCTGGTCCGGCTACGACGTGACCGCCGGCACGCGCGCCATCATGGACTTCTGCGACAACGACCTGTCCAACTGGTACGTGCGCGTCAACCGGTCCCGGTTTTGGGCCCCGGATGCCAAAGCCGACCCGGTGGCACTCGCCACCCTACACGAAGCCCTGGTGACGGTCACCCGCCTGCTGGCGCCGGCCGCGCCGTTCACCAGCGACGCCATCCATCGCCGGGTGGCGGGAACGTCGGTGCATCTGGCGCCCTTTCCTCAGGACCTGGGCCGGCAGGATCCCGGCCTGGCCGGGGCCATGCAGGCGATCCGCACGCTGGCCTCGTTGGCGCGGGCCGCCCGGGATGCCAAAGCCTTGAGGGTGCGGCAGCCCCTGGCGCGGATGCGCGTCGCGGTGCCGGCCACCGTGCGCCGGGATCTCCTCGAGGAGTTGCTTCCCCTGCTGGCGGAGGAGGTCAATATCAAGGCCGTGGACGTGGTGGCGTCGGACGAGGAGCTGGTGCGACTGCGAGCCAAGCCGAACTTTGCCGCGCTGGGGAAGGTGTATGGCCGCCAGACGCCGGCCGCGGCCGCAGCCGCGCGCTCCCTCTCGCCCGGGCAGCTCCGGGAGCTGGAGGCCGGCCGGGCCGTGACCGTCATCCGAGACGCCACCCCCTTCACCCTCCGGCCGGAAGACGTCGTGGTGGAGCGGGAGGTGAAGAGCGACTGGCTGATCCAGTCGGACGGCCCGTTCGTGGTGGCGCTGGACCCGGCACTGTCGGAGGAGCTGGTGCGGGAGGGGGTGGCCCGGGAAGTGATCAATCGGATCCAGAGACTACGAAAAGAGGCGGGATATGATTATGCTTTGCGAATTGCGGTGAGCATCTCCGGCGACCAGGAGGTCCTGGCAGCGGTCCGTGCGCATCGCGACTTCATCGCGGGCGAAACCCTGGCCCGTCAACTGGACGTCGGTTCGGACCTGCCCCATCCGGACGTGTCGCAGCGGGTGGAGATTGACCGGCGCGAGGTGCTCATCTCGCTCCGGCGGCATGACGTTTTGGGGGCACCATCGAAGGATCGCGTGAACGATGAGGACGCCGCATGAATAAGAAGCAGATGGCGCACCTGGAAAAGCGGCTGCTGGAAGAGCGCGCCCGGGTGCTGAAGGAGCTCGGCCATTACGAGGAGTCCTTCAACTCCACGCTCCAGGGCGCGGACGGCGACCTCTCGTCGTACTCCTTCCACATGGCTGACCAGGGCACCGATGCCATGGAGCGCGAGAAGCAGTTCCTGTTCGCGTCGCAGGAAGGCCGCTACCTCTGGCACGTCAACGAAGCGCTCCGACGGCTCTACTTCACGCCCGAGAAGTTCGGGAAGTGTCAGGAGTGCGGCGAGGAGATCGACTTCGAGCGCCTCGACGCGCTGCCCCACGCCCGCCTGTGCATCAAGTGCAAGGCTAAGGAAGAAGATGGCAAGCGGCGCTAACCGCCCGGTGTTCTGGATGGCGGCATCCGGCGTGGTGGTCCTCGATTACTTCACCAAGCGGCTGGCGCAGACGGCCCTGGCGCATCGCCCGGTCCCGCTGGTGGGAGATTGGCTGAGCTTGCAGCTGGTCTACAACCCCGGCGCCGCATTCGGGATCCACGTCGGCGATTACTCCCGCTGGGTGTTCATGGCGCTGGCCCTGGTGGCCCTGGTGGTGCTCGGCTCAATGGTTCGGCAGACCGACGGATCCCAGTTGCTGCGGCTGACGGCCCTGGGGCTGGTGTGTGGCGGCGCGGTGGGGAACCTCATTGACCGTGTTACCAGCGCGCGCGGGGTGGTGGACTTCATTGACGTGTGGATCGGGCCGTTTCACTGGCCCACCTTCAACGTCGCCGACATGGCGGTCTCGTGCGGCGCGGTGCTCCTGGCGGTGATCCTCTGGAACGAGGGCCGGCGCGGCGTGCCGACGCGGGGAGAGCAAGCCGACGCCGCGCGCGCGTCCTAACCAGCGGGAGGGGGAGCGCGAATGCGTAAGGGGTAGGGCGTACCGCTCACCCCTCACGCCGTCCTGTCCCAGTGACTCCCGACACGATCGCCTGCACCTTCCAAGTAACGGCCCCCGCCACTGAGCGGCTGGACCGTTTTCTCGCCGATCAGCTCGGCCTCTCGCGCACTCAATCGGCTCGCCTGATCGCCGCCGGAGCGGTGTTAGTGAACGACGCTCCTGCGCGAGCGTCCCGCACCCTGGTCCGCGGCGAGGTGGTGCGTGTCACGTTGTCTCGCGCCCAGGCTCCACGACCCCTCACTCCTCACGTCTTACCTCTCACCGTCGTCTACGAGGACGACGCCATCCTGGTCGTGGACAAACCCGCCGGCCTGGTAGTGCATCCGGCGCCGGGACACTGGGACGACACGCTGCTCAACGCCCTGGTCGCCCGCGGCACGCCCCTGGCGAACCCACCCGGCGGGAGCGGTGCCACCGCGGACCTGGGCGGCCGGCCGGGCATCGTCCACCGGCTGGACAAGGACACCTCCGGCCTGCTGGTGGTGGCGAAAACTGATGACGCGCACCGCGTGCTCGGCCGGGCCCTCGCGGCGCGGCGCGTCGAGCGGAATTACGCCGCCCTCATCTGGGGACACTTGGACCGGCCGCTCGAGATCGACGCGCCCATCGCACGGCACCGCGTGAACCGCCAGCGGATGGCCGTGACCGAGAAGGGGCGGCCCGCGCGGACGCGAGTCGAGCAGGTCGCGCGCTTCGAGGTCTGCGATCTGGTGCGCGTGAAGCTGCACACCGGTCGCACCCACCAGGTCCGGGTGCATCTGGCGCACGTCGGCCGGCCGGTGGTCGGGGACCGCGTCTACGGCGGCGGGGGAGCGCGCGGGGTATCGGGGCCCCTCCGGCGTCGGGCCGCGGAGTTGGAGCGAGAGGCCCCGCGCCAAGCGCTACACGCCGCCTGGCTCCGGTTTCTGCATCCTGTCACCCAGCGGCCCGTGGAATTCCGCTCCGAATGGCCTGCCGATCTGGCGCCCGCGTTAGCTGCGGCGAGCGGGGATGCCACGCTGCTTGCTCGGCCTAACCCCTTGCAGTACATTGGGTTCTTCGTCTGATGGCCGATCGTGCGGACCCCCGATCGGGGTCCGGGGCGGGGCTCCGGTTGCTCTTGTTCCGCGTGGGGAACCTGACCTGCGCCGTTGAGGTTCGCTCGGTCCGAGAGGTCCTGCCCACCCAGCCGGCGACACGGGTTCCTGGGGCGGCCCCAGCCGTCGCCGGTCTGGTCAACGTGCGAGGAGCCCTGGTCCCGCTGGTGGACGGCCGCCAGGCGCTTGGGCACCCGGCCCACGAAGATGGATCCATCATGTTGCTCGACGTTGCCGACCGGACGGTCGGCGTGGTCGTAGACGAGGTCCTCGACCTCGTCACGGTGGGTGCGGGCCAATGGGCCGAGCGAAGGGAGTTGCCGGGCGTGGACCCGCGGGTGGTCCGCGCCGTGGGCACGGGCGACGGGGTCACGTTCATCCTGCTCGATTTCAGCGCCCTGCTCGCGCCGCTCCTCGGCCTGTAGTGCCGTGGGCTTGGAAGCGTGGTTCACGACCGGGCGCGTCCTCAAGCGATGCGTTTGACCGATTCCAACCCCATGCGCGGCGTCTTGCTCTTCCCGGAGGTAGCGTGAGTCACACCGTGCTCGTCTGCGACGATGCCATCTTCATGCGCACCATGATCAGCGACATCCTGACGCAGGCCGGCTACGAGGTGGTGGGGGAAGCCGAGACCGGGGTCCAGGCGGTCGAGCGCTACAAGCAGCTCAAGCCCGAGCTGGTGACGATGGACATCGTGATGCCCGACATGGGTGGGATCGAAGCCGTCCGGGAGATCATGAAGTTCGACCCCGGCGCGAAGATCCTGATGTGCAGCGCGATGGGGCAACAGGCCCTGGTGATCGAGGCCATCCAGGCGGGAGCCAAGGACTTCGTGGTCAAACCGTTCCAACCGTCGCGCGTGCTGGAGGCGGTCCAGCGGGTCCTCGGGTAGTCATGGATCTGGCGCAGTACGCCGAGCTGTTTCTCGCCGAAGCTAAGGAACACTTGGCGGCGGTGAACGATCTGCTGCTGGCGTGGGAGCGGGACCCGGCGTCGCGCGAACCCATCGGCGGGATCTTCCGGGCGGTGCACACCATCAAGGGCATGGCGGCGACCATGGGCTACACGCCGGTGGCCGATCTGGCACACCGGATGGAGAACCTGCTGGACGGCCTGCGCCGCACCGAACGGGCGCCGTCGGGGGAGGTTCTGGAGCTGCTGTTCCGGAGCACCGACGCGCTCGAATCCGGCGTCAACGCCGCCGTGGCCGGGCGGGAGTCGGCCGCGGCGGCCGACGTCACCAGCGCCCTCGAGCGGGCGGCGGCGGAGTTCCAGCCCGCGCGCCGCGCCGCGCCGCCGCGCGCGGCCGAAGCCGCGCCCGAGCCGCGGCTGGGTGCTGGCGCCGGCGTGGCGGTGCGAGTGACGCTCAAGCCGGACGCCGCGCTCAAGGGTCCCCGGGCCCTGGTGGTGCTGGCCCGGGCGCGGGAGCTGGGCGCGGTGGACGCGGTGTATCCGTCGGCCGCGGCGTTCGAGCAAGACGACTTTGACGGCGAGTTCAGCTTTCGCCTGGACTCCGCAGCGTCGGCTGAGGCGATCGAGGCGAAGCTGGTGCAGGCCGGGGAGGTCGCCCGGGTCGCCGTCGGGGCGGCCGCCGAGCCGGAGCGGCGGCCGGAGCCCGGGACTGGTGCGCGTCACGTGCGGGTGGACCTGCGGCGGCTCGACGGCCTGATGGACCTGATCGGGGAGCTGGTGACCGCCCGCGGGCAGTTACTCGAGGTGGCGTCGCGGCAGGCCGACTCGGCCCTGGAGGAGGTGAGCCGGCGGGTCTCCCAACTCGCCACCGAGCTCCAGGACGAGATCCTGCGGGCCCGCATGACCCCCGTCTGGCAGGTGTTCGATCGGTTTCCCCGACTGGTTCGCGACCTGGCGCGCCGGCTGGGCAAACAGGTCGAGTTCGTGATCGAAGGGAAAGACATCGAGCTGGACCGGGCCCTGCTGGATGAGCTGAGCGACCCGTTGGTCCACCTGCTGCGGAATGCCGTGGACCACGGACTGGAACCGCCCGAGGAGCGACTCGCGGCCGGCAAGCCGGCGATGGGGCGGGTCACCCTGGCGGCGGCGCGCGAGCGCGATACCGTGGCCATTCGGGTGGCGGATGACGGACGGGGCATTGACCGGGCCCGGGTGCTCAGCGCGGCCAAGGACCGAGGGCTGATCGAGTCCGAGGCGGAAATCTCCGGTGAAGGGGCCCTGATCCGGATCCTGGCCCGGCCGGGCTTCAGCACTGCGGCCCAGGTGTCCGAGGTCTCGGGGCGGGGGGTCGGCGTCGATGTCGTGGTCACGAAGGTGCGGGCCTTGGGTGGCGCGGTCGAACTGCACACCGCGCCCGGGCAGGGGTCGACCTTCACGCTGCGGCTGCCCACCAGCCTCGCGATCGTGCGGGCGCTGGTCACCCGGGTGGGCGAGGAACGCTACGCGGTTCCCCTGACGCACGTGGCGGAGACCGTGGACCTGGACCCGCGGCGGGTGACCACGCTGGAGGGTCGCGACGCGCTGGCGTTTCACGACCGGCTGATCCCCCTGGTTCATTTGCGCCGCCTGCTCCGCATCGACGGCGAGCCGCCGGCGCGGCGGCCGGTGGTGGTGGTCGGCGTGGGCGAGCGTTACTCCGGGCTGGTGGTGGACGCGATGCTGGGCCAGCAGGAGATCATGGTGAAACCGTTCCTGTCGCCGGCCGGCACGTTGCCCATTTTCACCGGCGCCACGATTCTCGGCGACGGCGCGCCGGTCTTGATCTTGGACGCGGGCGGCTTGGTGTAGCACCATGCCGGGGTTCGGTGAGCTGTTCACCGCAGAGGGCGCAGAGATGAACAGAGAGAGCGCAGCGAAGGAATTGAGCGGGGATTGATGGACGACGTTCGGGATCTCAAAGAGCTGCAGCTCGACGCGCTGCGGGAAGTGGCCAACATCGGCGGCGGCCACGCGGCCACGGCGCTGTCGCAGATGACGCACCGGCGGATCATGATCAGTGTTCCCAGGATCTTCGTCTCCCATCTCGACCAGGTCTCGGGACAGCTGTTCGAGCCTTCGACCCCGGTGGCGGGCGTGCTCATGCACATGATGGGGGACCTCACCGGCCGCACCCTGTTGCTGCTGCCCGAAGCCCACGCCACCGTGCTGTGCGATCTGCTCCTGAGCCGGCCCGTGGGCACCACCCAGCGCCTCGGTGTGCTGGAGGAATCGGCGCTCAAGGAGGCGGGCAACATCCTGGGCGCTGCGTACCTGAACGCGCTCTCCGACTTCATGAAGATGATGCTGCTCCCCTCGGTGCCGAGTCTGGTGATCGACGCGGCCGGGGCGGTGGTGAGCAGCGCCTACCTCAACTTCGGGCGGGAGCGCGACTACGTCTTCTGCCTCGAGACGCGGTTCGAGTTCGACGAAGCCGGACGCATCCTTCCCGGCTACTTCTTGCTGCTGCCCGACCTGGTGTCCCTCCGAGCCATCCTCGACGCCATCGGCCTGGGCTGAAGCCATGGCGGCTCCGGTCCTTTCGGAACGGGACCTGGCGGTCCTCCGCTCCTTCGCCCGGCGCATCGATCCCTCGGACGCGGGCGCGCACAACAACCTGGGCGTCCTGTATTTCCAGAAGGGCCTGATCGACGACGCCATGAGCGCCTTCACCCGCGCTCTCGAGCTCGATCCCAAGATGCAGGTGGCCCAGCGCAATCTCGAGATCGTCTACCACAAGACCGGCTACTATGACCGGCGGGTGGCCGAGCTCAGCGAACGGTTGCGGGTCCGGCCCCACGACCGCGAGGCCCGCTGGGAGCTGGGCCGCACCTACGCGTCGCTGGGCCAGCAGGACCTGGCGATTCAGGAGTTCCAGGCGCTGCTGGCCGAGTCGCCCCACGACGTCGCGGTGCTGATTCAGCTGGGGCTGGCCGAAAAGAGCCGGGGTGCCCTGGACCAGGCCACCGAGTGGTTCGTCCGCGCGCTGGAGCAGGACCCCCAGAGCAGCGTGATTCACTTCTACCTGGGCGAGACCTTCTACAACCGGGGACTCAACCAGGAGGCGCTGGAGGCGCTGACCCGGGCCACCGAGCTCAACCCGGATCACGCCGACGCTCACTACCTGCTGGCGTTCGTGCTGGGCGACCTGGGGCGGCACGAGGAGGCCCGGGCCGCGAGCAAGCGGGCCATTCAGCTCAACCCCAGCTTCGCGCGGGCGCAGACCAACCTGTCCCTGGAAAAACGCCCGGCGTGGGTTCCCGGACGCCCCGGGGCCGCGCCGGCTCCGGAGGTGGCCCCGGGAGGGGCCCTGGCGCACTACAACCTGGGCCTGGCGTTCCGCCAGAAGGGCTACTACCTCGAGGCCCTGCGCGAGTACCGCACCGCCCTCGATGCCGGCGAGGATCGCCGCCTGGTCCTCCAGGCGATCGCCGAAGTCCACCTGCTGCGGCGCGACTATCCCGTGGCCCTCGAGTTGTACGAGCGCCTGCTGGGCGAGACGGCCGACTCCCCCAAGCTCTGGAACGAGCGCGGTGTGGTGCTGCACCAGCTGGGGCGACTACCGGAAGCCGTGGAATCCTATCAGCACGCCGTGCGGCACGCGCCCGGCTACGCGCTCGCGCTCAACAACCTGGCCGTGGCGTACGCGGTGCAGGGCCACTACGAGGAGGCCGTGGATACGGTCAGGGAGGCGCTGGCGCACCAGCCCTTCCTCATCGTTCCGGGACTCAACCTCGGGTTATTGCTGTTTCGCTCCGGCAAAGCCCAGCTCGCGCTCCAAGCGTTCCGGAAGGTGTTGGACCTGGATTCCGGCTGCGCCCCGGCGTGGAACGGGCTGGGCCTGATTCTCAACGAGCTGGGCCGGGGCCAGGACGCGCGCAGCGCCTTCGCCCGAGCGGTGGAGGCCGATCCCGGCGCCGCCGAAGGGCACTACAACCTGAGCTTCGCGTTGTCCGCGTCGGGCGACTACGCCGGGGCGCTGCGGGAGGTCACGCGTGCGCAGGAGATCGATCCGTACTACACGCCCCAGAAGTTCCAGCTGATGATCGACCTGCAGTACGAATCGGCGACCGTGGCGGTGGTGCCGGAGATTTCCGGGGACGTCACCACGGAGCTGGCGCCGCAGGCGCTCAAGATCGAGCAGGGGGCCGTGGACCAGTTGTTTCGCGGGCTGGAACCTCGCGCGCCGGGGGAACCGGCGCAGGCGGTCGGGGATCCGTTCTCGTTGGCGCGGGACTACCTGAGCAAGGGGCTCCTGGAACTGGCCGCAGCGGAAACCAGCCGGGCCATCAACCGGGGAGCCGACCGGGTCGAGGGTCACGTGCTGGCTGGCGAGATCTTCGCTCGGCGCGGTCTGCACGGGGAGGCACTGGAGCGGTTCCGCGCTGCGCGCGCCGAGCAGCCGGACCGGCGCGAGGCACGGTTCGGGGAAGTCCGGGCGTTGCTCGCGCTGGGTCGTGGGGCGGAGGCGGTTCACGGTGCCGAAGCCCTGGCACAGGAGGCGCCTGGCGACGTGGACCTGCAGATGGCGCTGGCCTCGAGCCGTCTGGCGGCGGGCAACCCGGCGGGCGCGCTGGACGCCCTCCGCGTGGCCCGGCAGCGCGCCCCCCAACGCGCCGACATCCTGAAGCTGGAAGGGGACATCGCCTCGAGCCTGGGCAACGGCCAGGCCGCGCTCGAGGCGTACCAGGCGGCGCTGGCGCTGGATCCCCGCTACGTGCAGGTCTACCTGGATCTCGGCCGGCTCTACGAAGCGCGGGGCGACCCGCGGGCCGCGGAAGCGAGCTTTCGCTCGGCGCTCGAGATCCTACCCACCCACGCCGAGGCGGTGCTGGCCCTGGCAAACCTGTACCGCCGCGCCGGCTCGCCGCGGGCGGCGGTGAACCTGCTGGTGGACCTCCTGGCCAACGACCCCGCCGACGTGGAGGCGTTGCTGTCCCTGGGACGCGCGTTGCTGGAGGATCAGCGGCTGGACGCCGCGCTGCAGGCGCTGCAGCGGGTCCTGGCTTTCGACCACAAGCACTGCGGCGCGATGTTCTTCGCGGGCGTGGTGCTGGCCCAGCTCAAGCGCTACCGCGAGGCGGTGGGCATGTGGGAGCGGGTGATCGCGCTCGACCCCTCCGGCCCGTACGCGCAGGAAGCGCGCAAGCACGCGAGAACCGCCCTCGACCTGCAGCACATCTTCCGGAGCGAGGCCGCGTAGCCCATGGCGATCGAAGGCCCGCTCAAGGAACTCGGCATCCACGACGTCTTCCAGCTGCTCGACGTGAGCCGGAAGACGGGGGTGCTGCGGATCACGTCCAAGCTGCGGCAGAACCAGGGGACGGTGTACTTCGACGGGGGAGCCGTGGTCTACGCGGAAATCCAGAGCAACCCCCACCGGCTGGGGGAGCTGCTGGTGCGGAGCGGGAAGGTGGGGGAGGCCGACCTCAACCGGGCGCGCGATAGCCAGCAACGGGGGGACCGTCGGCGGCTGGGGCAGATCCTGGTCGGGATGGGAGCCATCACCGAGCGCGAGCTCGAGCGGCAGGTGCGGCGGCAGATCGAAGAGGTGGTCTTCGAGATGATGAGCTGGCAGGAAGGCTACTTCTCCTTCACCGAGGGTCCGCTTCCGTCCTTCGCCGGCGCCGGCGCGGTTCGGCTGCCCACGGAGGCGCTGCTGATGGAAGGGGCGCGCCGGATCGACGAATGGTCGCGCATCGAGAGCAAGATCCCGCATCTGGACGTGGTGCCCGCGCTCCCCCCGGTGGAGCAGGCGTCGGACGGTTTGCTGGACCTGTTGCCGAGCGAGTGGGAGGTACTGGCGGCCATCGACGGGGAACGCTCCATCCGGGGCATCGCGGCATTGCTGGGGCGGACGGAGTTCGACGTCGCAAAGATCGTGTTCGGTTTATCCGCCGCCGGCGTCGTGATGCTGGCGGAGCGGCGGGTGGGAGGCGGGGCCCTGGGGCACTTCCAGGACGTGGGAGAGCTGGTGCGGCAGGGCACGGCCGCCCTGACGGCGCGGGATCTCGACGCGGCCCGCGCCGCGGCGCAGGCCGCGCTCGACCGCAACGCCCACGATCCCGCAGCGCACCTGCTGCTGGGCCGCATCGCGCTGGCGGTGCGGCGTGAGGCCGAAGCCGAAGACCACCTGCGCCGGGCGCTCCGGCTGGATGCCATGCTGGTGGAGGCCCACCGGCTGCTGGGCCACGCTGTGGCGCTCCAGGGGCGGTTCCCCGAGGCCATCGAGTGGTGGCAGCGATGGCTGCAGCTCAGCGCGGGCAGCCCGGATCGGGCGGCGGACGTGGATCGGGTCCAGGAGGCCGTCCACGCGGCGCAGACCCTCGACCTGCTGCTTCGGAGCGCCCATGACTGAGGACATCCGGGCCTTGAGCGCCGAACTGGCGCGGGATCCGGGGAGCCTGGTGTTCGTGGCGCTGGGGGAGGCGCTGCGGGTGCGGGGCCAGCTCGAGGCCGCGGCTAAGGTGGCGGTGGCGGGCCTGGAGCATCATCCCAACCTGGCCGACGGGCACCATCTCTACGCTCGCATCATGGCCGACGCCGGCGACGTGGAGCGGGCGGCGGACGAGTGGAGCATTGCCCTGGCGCTGGATCCGCGTCACGCCGGGGCGCACAAGGGTCTCGGCTTTGCCAGTTTCCAACGGGGCGACCTGGACTCCGCGCTGGAGCACCTGGAACTGGCGCTGGCGGCCGACCCCACCGATCAGAGCGTGGTGCAGGCCTTGCGCCTGGTCCGGCAGGCCGCGGAGCAGGCGGCCGCGCCGGGCGCGGCGGACCCGACGGTCCCGGCGGTCGCAGAACGACCACCCCCGTTCGCGGGCCTGGAGGGGGCCGATCACGGACTGCTGCTGGTGGATCCCCAGGGGCGGGTGCTGGCCGGCGGCCTGCACACGCCGGGCGGCCAGGACGTGGCCGAGGAAGTGGCCGCCTATCTGGCCGGAGTATCGCAGGAAGCCGAGCGAAGCGCGCGGCTGTTGGAGCTGGGTGAGTGGCGCTGGATCATGGCCGAGGGGGAGCAGGGGCACCTGCATCTCAGCGCGCCACAGGCGGGCGCGCTCCTGCTGCTCGCCCGGGACCGGAGCGTCCCGTCGGGTCGCATGGCGATCCTGGCGGCCCGCGCGGCGGAGGTGGCGCGCCGCTGGCTGGAGGCGCAGGGCCTGTGAGCACCCGGTTCCAGGCGGCGTTGGACACCGTCACCCGGGTGCGCGGGGTGCGGGGCGCCATGCTGGTGGCGGGCGAGGATGGCCTGGTCGTGGCCGAGGCGTTGATGGAAGGTATCCGGGGCAACGCCGTGGCCGCCTTGGCCGCCAGCCTGGCCAAGCGGTTGCGGCGCGCCAGCGAGACTGCCGCCTGCGGCCTGCCGCAGTTCGTCCACCTGCAGGCCAGCCACGGATCGTTGCTGGCGGCTCCGGCGCCCAGCGGCATGCTGCTGGTGGTGGTGGCGGAAGCCGACATCAACGTGGGGCTGGCCCGGCTCGAAATGCTCCATGCCGGCGAGGCCGTCGCGTGACCCAGACGCGCGCGGTCGAGCCCTGGACCCTCGAGCCGCTCCAGCGGTTTGTGGCGGAGTCAGCGGCCCGCCTCGCCCTGCTCACCACCACGTCGGGGCAGGTGATCGCGCAGCACGGCTTCAGCCGGGCAGTGGACGTGATGAGCGCCGCCGCGTTGGGCGCCGCGATCGCGGCCTCGACGTCGGAAATCATCCGCATGCTTCAGGAACCCGCCTTCCGGGCGCTGTCGCACCAGGGTCAGCGCCACGGGATCTTCCTGGCGCGGTTCGCCACGCCCCGCGGCCCCCTGCTGGCGCTGGTGGTCTACGGGAGCGACTCGTCGATCGGCCTGGTGCAGTTATTCTTCGAGCAGTTTGCGCGGGACCTCGCGGCGGCCTGTCCCGCGCCGGAGCCGGGCAAACAGGTCCTCGCGGCCGACTTCGAGCGGGACCTGAACGCCAGCCTCGCCGCCCTGTTCGGACGGTAGAGCATGTCCCTGGTCAACTTCACGACCCGCGAGATCACGTGCAAGATCGTGTATTACGGGCCCGGGCGGTCCGGGAAGACGACCAACCTCCAGTACATTTACGCCCGCGTCCCGGAGGACCGGCGGGGTCGCATGGTCTCGCTCGCCACCCAGACGGACCGGACCCTGTTCTTCGACTTCCTGCCGCTGGAACTGGGCTCGATCTCCGGCTTCAAGACCCGCTTCCAGCTCTACACCGTCCCGGGGCAGGTCTATTACAATGCCACGCGGAAGCTGGTGCTGCAGGGGTCGGACGGATTGGTGTTCGTCGCGGACAGCCAGGCCCGCCAGCTGGACGAGAACCTCGAGAGCATGCAAAACCTGCACGCGAACCTGCTGGAGCAGGGCCTCGACATCCGGACTCTGCCGGTCATCCTGCAATACAACAAACAGGATCTGCCGCCGGAGTTGATCCTCACGCCCGCGGAGATGGACGAGGCGATCAACTTCCGCGCCTGGCCCAGCTTGCCGGCGGACGCGATCAACGGGCACGGGGTGTTCGAGACGCTCAAGGCCGTCTCGGAAGCGGTGCTGCGGAAGCTGAGCGCGGAGCGGGCCTAGGCCGTGGAGCTCAACGTCCTCTTTCGGTTCGACACCTTCCTGATCGGTGCCAACAACCGGTTGGCCGCCACGGCGGCGCGCACGGTGGCGCAGAGGCCGGGCACGGCCTACAACCCGCTTTTCATTTACAGCGCCACCGGGTTGGGGAAGACCCACCTGCTGATGGCCATCGGCCAGCAGGCCAGGCAGCTGGCCCCCGCCATCGTGGTGGAGTATTTGACGCTCGAGGAGTTCGTCGAGGCGTTTCACGCCGCGGTAGCCGCCGGGCAGGGCGATGCCTTCCGCCACCGGTTTGGGAGCGTGGACATGCTGCTGATCGACGATGTGCAGTTCCTCACGCACCGGCGCGAAATGCAGGCGGAATTGCTGCGGCTGATCGGGCAGTTGCAGGCCGCCGACAAACAGATCGTGCTGAGCAGCGACCGGCCGCCGTCGGAGATCGAGGGGCTGGATGAGCGGCTGGTGTCGGGGTTCGCGGGCGGCCTGATCGTGGACATCGGGCGCCCCGACTTCGAGACCCGCCTGGCGATCCTGCGGCGCCGCGCCGACGAGCGCGGCGCCGAGTTCGGGCCCGGCGTGCTGGAAGCCGTGGCCGCCTTCGAGGCGGCGAACGTCCGGGAGTTGCTGGGCACGCTCAATCGGCTGGCGGCGTTCCAGGCGGTGAATGAGGCCCCGCTGACGCCCGAGTCCGCTACCGCGGTGTTGGGATGGGAGAGCGGCCAGGCCCCGGCGCCCCTCCCGCCGCCGGCGCCTCCGCCTTCCGACGAGTTCTCCGATTTCTTGACCGACGTGACCTCGGTGCTGACCCGGCAGGTCGAAGAATGGCGCCGGCGCGTGGCCGAGGCGATCATGCGGTGGGAGGGGGAAGGGTATCGGACGGCGCGGCTCGAAGCGATGCTGAACCAGGAGGCGCCGGTCGATCCCGAGGCCGCCGTTCGGCAATTCGAGCAGGACGTGGAACGGCTGCGCCAGCTCGAGGCCGACATGGCGGCCCTGGATCCGACCGGCGCCGGCGCCGCGGCGTTCCGGGACCCGGACCGGGTGGCCGACGCCGAAGCCCTGGTGCAGCGGGCCAACGAAGGGCTGTCTCCGCCGCCGGGGCCGTCGGCCTTGTGGACCTTCGAGGAATACGCCACGGGGGAAGCCAACCACGTAGCCGTCAGCGCGGCGCGGGTCGTGAGCGAGCAGCCGGGCCGCCGGTACAACCCTCTGGTCCTGGTCGGTCCGGCGGGGCTGGGGAAGACGCACTTGTTGCACGCGATCGGCAATGTGCTGGCCCGCTCGCCCGGCGCCCTGGTGGCCTGCCTGTCGGCCCAAGATTTCCTGGACGAGCTGGTCCAGGCCCTCGAGCGCGATCGGGTCGAGCCCTGGCGCGCGCGCTACCGGCGTGCGACGGCGCTGTTGCTGGACGACGTGCAGTTGTTGGCCGGGAAGGAGCGCTCGCAGGAGGAGCTGTTCCACCTGTTCAACCACATGGTGGCCGGCCAACGGCAGCTGGTGTTCACGGTCAGTGCGGCACCGCGCGCCGTGGCGGGGCTGGATGACCGACTGGTCTCGCGGTTCGATGGCGGCCTGGTGGTGGAACTGGCGCCTCCAGACCGCGACTTGCGACAGGCGCTGATCCGCCGCCAGCTGGAGCTCCGGGGCGGGGTGCCGGATGGTGATCTGGTGGACTATCTGGCCGCACGCCCCGCCGACTCGGTGCGCGCCGTGCTCGGGCTGCTCCAGCGCGTGCTCAGCGCGGCGGAAGCCCGCGGCGGGGCGCCGGCCGCGGCCCTGGCCCGCGAGCTGCTCGAAGGAGCGGCCGCGCCACCGGCCCGGACCTCGGTGGCGATGCGGAGCAGCGGGCTGGTAGCCTCCCCCGTGGGGATCGTCAAGAGCCAGGAGAAATTCGTGTGGTCCTGGCCCAACCCGGCCGACCGCCTGGTAGAGGAGCTGTCCTGATGGCGATTCGAGGAAGCCTCAAGGAAGCGTCGTTGCCGGACGTGCTGCAGCTCCTGGCCCTGGGGCAAAAGACCGGCTGCCTCTCCATCGTGGACCGCAACAACATCGCCCATGTGTTCTTCGAAAAGGGCCGCATCTGTTACGCGTCGATCGTGAACCGGCGCGACCGCCTGGGGGACATCCTGGTCAAGAACGGCAAGATCACCCAGGAACAGCTGGATCAGGCCATCCAACGGCAAACCCGCGAGCGGGACAAGCGGCTCGGCGAGCTGCTCATCGAGTCGGGGGCGCTGTCCCAGGCCGACTTCGAGCAGTACATGCGCATGCAGATCCAGGAAGCGATCTACTTCCTGTTCACCTGGACGCGGGGGACGTTCAATTTCGAGGCCGACGTCCGCCCCGAGCCGCGCGACTTCCTGGTGTCTATCAACCCGGAGTCGCTGCTGTTGGAGGGGGCGCGGCGGGTGGACGAATGGAGCCTCATCGAGAAAAAGGTCCCCTCGTTCGATCTCATCTTCGCCCTGGATCAAGACCGGCTGGCCATCGCGGGGGACGTGGAGCTGACGGCGGAGCAGCAACGGATCCTGCCCCTGCTCGACGGCACCCGCGACGTCACCCGGGTGATCGAGGACTCGGGGCTGGGCGAGTTCGACGTGGGCAAGGCACTGTACGGCCTGCTCACGGCGGGGTTCGCGCAGCGGGCCGGCCGCAGCCAGGCTCCCTCAGGCGCGGCCAGCGACGCGCGGGTGGACGAGCACCGCAACCTGGGTGTCGCCTTCTACCGCACCGCCATGCTGGAGGAGGCGGCCCGGGAGTTCCGGCGCGTGGCCGAGCTGCGGCCCACCGACGGGAGCGCGTTCTTCTACCTGGGCCTGGTGGCCCTGAAGCAGGCCAAGTGGACCGAGGCGGTCGAGCATTTCACCCAGGCGGCCCAGCGCGGCGGGGGTCAGGCCGCGGTGCTGCACAATCTGGCCTATGCGCACGAGCGCGCCGGGCAGCTGGAGCAGGCGGAGACCCACTACGGTGAGGCCGCCTCCCGCAGGCGCCATGACCCGCGGCACTTGATCGGGTGGGGAGTCGCGGCGCTGCTCCGGGGCGATGCCGCCGTGGCCGGCGGCCGGCTGGACCGGGCACGGGAGGTGGCGGGTGGCAAGCCGCTGCCGGCGGTCTGGTACTGGGCCCGGGGCCTGGCCGCAGCAGCCGAAGGGCAGCTGGACGTGGCCGAGACGCTGCTGCGCGAGGGCATCGAGCGCTACCCGCACGCCGTGGCCCTGCGAAACAACCTGGGGGCGTTGTTGGAGCTGATGGGGCACGGGGACCAGGCGGTCGAGGTGCTGCGGGCCGCCCTGCTCGAGGAACCTTCGCTGCCGCAACTGTCGAAGAACCTGGGCGACGTTTTCTACCGCCAGGCCAACTACGACGAGGCGTGGGACGCCTACCAGCGCGCCATCAAGCTCGACCCCCGGCTGGGGGACGACATCTATTTCAAGCTGGGCAACATCGCCTACAAGCGGCTCGACCGCGATTGCGCCGCCCGCATGTGGCGCCAGGCCCTGGAGCTCAACCCCAAGCATGAGCTGGCCCGCGCCAATCTCGACGTCATGAGCGCCCTGGCGTGACCCCCGGGGCCCAACGGGCCCGAGAGCCCGCCTTCGAGGCCCTCCTCAACCAGATCGCGAAGACCCACGGGTTTCGGTGCGACGCGTACAAAGAGGGGTGCATCCGCCGGCGGATCGGGGTGCGGATGCGGGCTCGGGGGATGCACAGCTACGACGCCTATGGCAGCCTCCTGCGGCGGGACTCCGCCGAGTCCCAACGCCTGCTCGACGCGCTGACCATCCACGTCTCGAGGTTCTACCGCAATCCCGAGACGTGGGCGGTGCTCGCCGCCACCGTGCTCCCGACGCTTTGGCGGCGGCGCATCGGCGCGCTCCGCTGCTGGTCGGCGGGCTGCGCCGCAGGCGAGGAGCCCTACACGCTGGCGATCCTGCTGCTGGAGCAGGCGCGCCGGGAAGGCGCGGTCACGCCGCCCAGCGTCATCGACGCCACCGACTACGACCGCGCCAGCCTGGAGCGGGCCGGGCGAGGGAGCTACCCGCGCGCGGTGATCAAGGATCTGCCCCTGTCGCTCTGCCGCCGCTATTTCGAGGGCCAGGAGTCGGTGACCGTGGCACCCGAGGTGCGACGCTTGATTCGCCTCGCCCGGCACGATCTCACCTGCGAGCCGCCGCCCGCGCCGCCCTACGACCTGGTGCTGTGCCGCAACGTGATCATCTACTTCGATCGCCCCACCCAGGAACGGATCGCCGCGCGGCTCGCCGACGCACTGGCGCCGGGCGGGTATCTGGTGCTGGGGAAGACGGAAACCATCCGGGGGGAAGCCCGCGCACGGCTGGACCTGGAGAACCCCCGCGAGCGGATCTACCGGCGCCGATGAGTCCGCTTCCCCGCGAGGTCGTGGTGCAGATGGGCGAGTACGCCGTGGTGCAGGGTGAGGGCGTGCTGGCGGCGCTGGGACTCGGCAGCTGCGTGGCCGTGATCCTGCATGATCGGCACGCGCGCGTGGCCGGGCTGGCCCACATCGTCCTCCCCTCCACGTCCTTGAGCCGGGACCGCGACCGGCCCGCCCGCGCTGCCGAGACCGCCGTGCCCCTGTTGGTGGGCGCCATGAAAGCCGAAGGCGCGGATGCCGCTCGCATGGTGGCGCGCCTGGTCGGGGGTGCCAGCATGTTCGCTAACCTGATGGCCGCCGGCACGGTCTCCATGGGAGAGCGCAACGCCCTGGCGGCGCGCGCGGCGCTGCGCAGCGCGGGCATTCCCGTCGTGGGCGAGAGCGTGGGCGACACGTATGGACGATCGGTGTGGTTCGACGTGCGGCGGGGCACCGCGGTGATCCGCTCGGTGGGTCGGGAGGACCGTGTCCTCTGAGCGGCGGCCCGGGGTCCTGGTCGCGGACGACAGCGCCCTCATGCGGCGGGTGCTGGCCGATGTGATTGAGCAGTCGGGACGCTTCCGGGTGGTAGCCACGGCGCGCGACGGGCGCGAAGCGCTGGCCCAGCTCCGTCGGGCCGCGCCCGACGTGATCACCATGGACGTGGAGATGCCGGTGCTGGACGGCCTGGGCGCCATCGCCGCGATCATGCGGGACGCGCCCCGGCCCATCGTGGTCGTGAGCGCGCATGCGGCGCCCGGTTCGGCTCAGGCGATCCGCGCCCTGGAGCTGGGCGCGGTCGAGATCGTGGCGAAACCGGCCGGGGACGCCGCCGACGGCCTCGACCTCCTCAGGCCCGCGTTGCTGGCGGCGCTGGAGGCGGCCTGCGCGGCGGATCCCACCCGAGTGCCGGCCCTGGCCGCGCCGACGCGTCTGGGACCGCGACCAGCGGCGGGAACGGGGGGACCGGCGCGATTGGTGATCGCGATCGCCGCCTCCACCGGCGGCCCCCGGGCGCTGGCCGAGATCGTGCCGCGCCTGGCGCCCGGCGCCGGCGCTGCCACCCTGATCGTCCAGCACCTGCCCGCGGGCTTCACCCGCAGCCTGGCAGACCGCCTGCACGAACTGAGCGCCCTGGCGGTCACTGAGGCGGAGGAGGGCGCGACGGTCCTGGCGGACGCGGCGTACGTGGCACCGGGAGGTTATCATATGCGGGTGGAGCGGACGGGCGACGCCGTCGCCATCCGCCTGGACCTTGGGGCCCCACGCTGGGGCGTGCGACCGGCCGCCGACGTGCTGTTCGAGTCCGTGGCCGCAGCCTATGGAGCGCATGCCATCGGCGTGGTGCTGACCGGCATGGGGCGCGACGGAGCCGCTGGGCTCGCCGCACTGCGTCGCGCGGGTGGCCGCGGCCTGGTGCAGGACCGCGCCAGCGCGGTGGTCTTTGGGATGCCGCAGGCCGCGCTTCACGCGGGGGGCGCGGAGGAGGCGTTGCCCCTGGCCGCCATCGCCCAGCGGCTCAACGGATGGGCGGGCTCGCACGACGGTATATGACCTCGTATCTGCTGGTTCGCTCCGGGCGGGCACGCTACGGCGTCCCGCTGCGCGACGTCGTCGAAGTGACGGACGCGGGAGACGTGGTGTCCGTGCCGCCGGCCCACCCCGCGGTCCGGGGCGTCTCGGCGGTACGCGGCCGACTCTTGCCGCGCGTGCACCTCGAGGGCCTGGTCACGGGCCAGGCCGGTCCGGCCGTGCCGCCCCCCACGCTGATCGTGGCCGGCGCCGGCGGCCGGGCGGTCGCGTTGGAAGTGGACGAAGTGGATCTCTCGGCCGGGGGGGAGGTGCTGCCGCTGCCGCCCGAGTGGAGCGGGCCCAGCGCCATCGGCGTGACCCAGCACGACGGGGACCTGATTCCGGTGCTGGACGTGCCGGCCTTGCTGGCGCGGCTCTAAATGACCGTCTCAAGGCGCACGGCCGTGCCTCCGGCGCCGGGACTGCACCTGGGATAGGCGATGACGCAGGGGAGCGACGAAGTCCAATTGGTGGTGTTCCGGCTCGGCGATGCGGAGTTCGGGTTCGACATCTTCCAGGTGGAGCGCGTCCTGCGCTATCAGGTGCCCGAGCCTTTGCCCGCAGCGCCGGCGTTCCTGCAGGGTGTGCTCCCCTACGGGGACGGCGTAATACCGGTGATCGACCTCCGGCAGCGCGTGGGGGCGCCGGCATCGCTCAGCGACGAAACCCGGATCATCATCGTCGAGCTGGAACAGGGCAGGGTCGGCGTGGTGGTGAGCGCGGTGCGCGAGGTCTTGCGGGTAGCGGCCGAGCGCGTCACGCCGCCCCCCGCGCTGGTGCGCGGGCTGGCTGCCGCCTACATCTCCGGCGTCGTCCGGCTGGAGCAGCGGACCGTCGTCGTCCTCGCCGCCTCCAAGCTGTTGACGTCCACGGAACGGATCGCCCTCGACGAGCTGTTGGTGGAGACCAAGCGATGAGTGATGCGATCGTCGGGCCGCTGCGGGCGGCCTACGATGCCATTGCCAAGAAGCTCGACGAGCCGCAGGCCGCCGAGCGGCGGGAGCACCTCAAGAACGAGATCATCGGGCTGTTCAAGACCGTCGACCAGGCGATCACCGATCTCTCGGCCTTAAAGGAGGAAATCCGGGTCCTGGTCGATCGCTACAAGCAGCTGGCGCAGGGCGAGAGCGGCACGCAGGTGCCGCAGTTCACCGGCGCGGTGCCGGTGATGGCCGACCATATCGGCGCCTCCACCTTCATTCAGAAAGGCTGGAGCCTTATCTCGCTGGGCGACTACCCGGCGGCGGTCCAGGCCCTTACCAAGGCGCTCACCTTGTCCCCTGGCGACACCCAGGCCGAGTCGCTGTTGGGGTGGGCCGAGATGCTGAACGAGGACTACGACGACGCGTTGCAGACCTTTCAGAAGGTCCTCAACCAGGAGCCGGCCAATTCGCTGGCGCGCATCAATGTTGGCTATATCTGCTTGAAGAAGCGGATCTTTGGTGAGGCGATCGAGCATCTGTCCAAGGCGATTCGCCTCGACAACGACAAGAAGGCCACACTGTACGCGCATTACTACCTGGGCCTGGTGTACCTCGAGCGGGAGATGTACGAGGACGCGCAGACCTTCTTCCGCAAGACGCTCCAGCTGGGTCCCAACCTCATCGAGGCCTACTTCGAGTTGGGCCGGGCGCTCTGGTTCAGCGGCGAGCAGGACGAAGCCAAGCGCACCTGGGAGGAAGGCTTCAAGGTCAACCGCTTCAACCCCTGGGGCAAGCGCTGCAAGGAGACGCTCGACTTGGTGGCGCAGGGGCAGGAGCCGCCACGCTCTTGAGCGGGAGGAGCGGCACAAGGCGGAGAAGCGGCAGAGGAGGTCGTTAGACCATTCCACTGCTGCTTCTCCGGCTCCTCCCGCTGTGCGTGGCGGCCCCCGCGGTCCAGGCGCCGCAGCAGGTTCAGGTAGGGAACGTGACGGCCGTGTATTGGCCCGGCCAGGAAACCGTGGCCGCCGCGCTGGCCGAGCTGGCCGACGGCGCCAGCGGGTGGCCGGGACTCCCCGCCGGCTCGGGACGGCCCATCCGACTGATCATCGCCGAGAACACCCGCAGATTCGATTCGGTGACCCTTCGGCAGCTGCCGCCGTGGGGCGTCGGCGCCGCGGTTCCGGGGTCGCGGACCATCGTCATCCGACTCGACGGGGATCCTCGGCGGGTGCTGCGGCACGAGTTGGCTCACCTGGCGCTGCACGACGTCGTGAGACGCGTGCCGCTGTGGCTCGACGAGGGCTACGCCGCCCGCGCCGCCGGCGAATGGGATCGCCTCGATGGCCTCCTGATGAACTGGCGCCTGCTCGCTGGACGGGTTCCCACGCTGGATCAGGTGACGGCCGATCTGCGCCGGCGCCGCCCTGAAGCCGAGGCGGCCTATGCGTTCGCCACCGCGGCGGTGTTGTATCTCGAGCGGCTGGGCGGCGACCGCGGCCTCGAGCCGCTGTTCACCAACCTGGCGGCGGCGCCGGACCTGGACCACGCGATGCGGGTCACCTATGGCATGACCCTGGCCCAGTTCGAGACCGCGTGGCGCGGGGACCTCCGGGGGCGCTACGGATGGCTCCTGTTGTTCGCCTCCTTCACTGCCCTGTGGCTGATGGTGCTGTTGGTGGTGGGGCTCGGCTGGCGGTACCGGCGCCGGCGCGATCGGGTGCGGCGGGCCGCGTTGAATGAAGGATGGATGGTTCCTGAAGATTCGGGCGGGCCAAGTGCTTGACGCTCTTGCTGATTGGCGTTACGCTGTACGGCCGTGCCCCAAAAGACATCAGCGTCCGGTCGTCTACGGTTTGGTCGGGTCAACGGGATGCTCCTCGGCGCCGCCATCATTTCGCTGGCCGCGGGGTATCTTTTATTAGCGCGGGGCTCAACGACCCTGGCCCCGGCGCTTCTCGTACTGGGCTACTGCGTGCTGTTCCCCCTGGGACTGGCGTTATGAGGGGGCGGTAACCGGGCGAATAGCTCAGCTGGTCTAGAGCGCCTGCCTTACACGCAGGATGTCGGGGGTTCGAATCCCTCTTCGCCCATGCCGGGTGGGGTGAGGCCGCTTGCGGGAGGTTGGAGTCGTGCACAACGAGGAGGAGCGTAGCGTGGAGCTGAAAGGTCGGAGCGCGCGGCCGGTGACCCTGCTGGTTTCGATGATCGTGGCGGGAGGCGTCGCCGCCCTGCGGGCCGAAGCGCAGGCCGGCCGAGCGCCGGTGCAGACCGAGCGGGTGCTGGTCGTGGCGCCCGTGCCCGGCGATCCGGCGGATTCGGCGCTCGCCGTGATGTTCGGTGACGAACTGCGCAAGAGCCTGGAAGGGAAGTCGCGGCGGCAGCTCACCGTGGTTACCAAGGACAAGATCGGCGAGGCGCTGGAGGCTTCCGGCTTCAGCCGGGACGCCTTGCTGGACGACAACGCGGCGAACCAGCTGGCCCGCTTTCTCCAGGCTGATGCCTACGTGGTGGGGCGGATCGAGGCGAACCCGGTTCCCAGGGCCGCGATCCACCTGATCGAGTTGCGGCGATCCGGGTTGTCCGGATGGATCCACGTCACCGGCGTGGCGGGGGCCACCGCCAAACAGCTTGCGGACCTGGTGAACGATTCCCTCGACAACCATGTCCGGGCCGCCGAAGCCACCCGGGAATGCCTGGACCGCCGCGATCGCCGCGACTTCCGCGGCGCCAAGGAGCGCGCCCGCCGGGCCTTCACCTTCGTTCCCAACCATCCCGCGGCCGCCATGTGCCTGGCGGTGGTGTTCGAGGCGGAGCAGGCGCCGCCGGATAGCCTGATTCCGGTGCTGGAGTTGGGCGTCAAGGGAGATTCGCTGAATACCCGGGCGTGGGACATGCTGGGCCGGCAGTATCAGATGCGGGGGACCCACGAAGACAGCCTCAAGGCAGCCGACGCGTTCCTTCGGGAACTCCAGGCGGATCCCAGCGACTCCAAGCTGCGCACCGGGATTGCCGCGCTGCTCATCACGCTCAAAGAGCACGCCCGGTCGCGGGACATCCTGGACGAGGGGCTCCGGCTGAATCCCGGCGATCTGGCCGCGCAGCAGCTCAAGGCGCGCGCCTGCGAAGAAGGCTCGCTGTGGCCGTGCCTGGTGGAATCGCTGGCTGCCCAGTACGAGGTGGACACCAGCCTGGTGGGGAAGCTGGACTTCTACGGGAAGATCTTTGGCGCCGCGCAGCAGGCCAACGACACCGCCGCCATGGTGAAGTGGTCCGGCGAGGCCGTCCGGCGCCTGCCCAACGAAGTCAACATGTGGCGCGCGCGGCTCGCCGCCTTCAACACGGCGGGCATGACCGATTCGGCGCTGGCGGCCAACCGGCGGATCGCGGAGCTGGACCGGACCGACATCCGGCCGGTGCTGGGGATGGCCCAAATCCTCTCGGATCGCATCAAGATCGATTCGACGGTTCCGCTGGACACCGTCACGCTAGGTCGCGTGGATTCGCTGTTGCAGCGTGTGGCGGCCATGAAGAGCAACGCCGCCGGCCAGCCCACCGATACCAACGTGTGGATGAACGTGGCCGTGATGTACTTCAAACCCGGCACCCAGATGATTCAGGGCCGGGTCCGGCCGGATGTGGCCATCGGCTGGGTGGAGAACGCGAAGAAGTATGACGTTCGCAATCAGCTGACCACCCAGGCGGACTTCTTCCTGGGGCTGGGGTACATGTTCAACCTGCAGACGGCGTTCGACTTCAACGCCATCTCCCAGTCCAAGAACTGCAGGAGCCTGGCAAGCGTGGATGAGTACTTGAAGAAGCTGCGTGCCGCCATGACCGCGGGCGCCAGCGTTCAACCGGCCACGGCCCAGCAGGTGTTGGCGAGCGTCGCACCCATCGAGAAGTTCGTGGTGGACGCTCGAGCAGCATGGAAATGCAGATGAGCGCTTGAACCGGGGCCCCTCCGGCTCTAACATTAGGGCTCGACCGTGGAGGGGCTGTAGCTCAGCTGGTTAGAGTGCCGGTCTGTCACACCGGAGGTCGCGGGTTCGAGCCCCGTCAGCCCCGCTTGGCCTTGAGAGCGATTCCCGGACAGCGGTCCCGCGCGATGCGACGCGGGGCCGCTGTTGCGTTCGGGCCGCTCCTGCCGGCTCTGCCGCTTCTCTCGCTCAGTCTTCGGTGATCGCTGTGGCGATGGACCACCGGTCCGTGCTGTCGGACGTCGTAGCTCAGCTGGCGCGCGGTCGGGCTCGGGCAGTGGACTGCACCGTGGGCGCCGGCGGTCATGCGGCGTTGCTGCTGGAGGCTGGCGCCCAGGTGCTGGCGGTGGACGCGGACCCGGCGGCGGTCCGTACCGCCCGAGAGCGTCTCGACCCCGCGCAGGCCACGGTCCTACACGGCCGGTTCGCGGACCCGGCGATTCTGGACCCGATTCGCGCCTTTCACCCCGACTTGATTCTGCTGGACCTGGGAGTGTCCTCTCACCAGCTCGACACCGCCGCTCGGGGGTTCTCTTTCCGCTCCGGCATCGCGCTGGACATGCGAATGGACCCGGGCGCTCCCCGGACCGCGGCGCAGGTGTTGAACGGGTATCCGGAGCGGGAGCTGGCGCGACTGTTTCAGCAGTACGGCGACGAGCCCCGGGCACGGCGTTTGGCGCGGGTGATCGTCCGCCGGCGCCAGCGCCGGGCGTTCACCACCAGCGACGACCTGGTGAACGCGATCCGTGAGGTGCTGGGCTCCCGGGCAGGCCCCGCCGACTTCGCCCGGCTGTTTCAGGCGGTGCGCATCGAGGTGAACGATGAGCTCCCGGCGCTGGAGCAGGCGCTGCCCGTTCTGCGGGACGCGCTGGTGCCGGGCGGCCTGCTCGCCGTGATCAGCTATCACTCCGGCGAAGACCGGATCGTGAAGCAGGCCTTCGCCGCTTGGGCCCGCTCCTGCGTCTGCCCCGCGGGGCAGCCGGTGTGCACCTGCCGGGGCCGCGCGCTGGGGGTGCCGGCCTGGCGGCGCCCCTTAAGGCCGACCCCCGACGAAGTGGCGTCCAATCCCCGGGCCCGGAGCGCGCGGCTCCGTGGGTTTCTCAAGCACGATGCGTCCTAGAGGTAGGGTGTGGGTGCTCGGGTGGCTGCTGTTTTTCCTGGCCATTCTGGGCTGGGTGGTGGCACGCCAGACGGCGTCGGTGGTGGCGGCCACCGAGCTCGCCGATCTGCGCGAGCAACGGGCCCGGCTGGAGGCGCGCCACGCGGAGCTCGTGACCCGGATCCGGGCCGGGAAGAGCCGGCGCGTGCTGATCCCCCGCGCCGAAGGACTCGGCCTGCGCTTGCCAGCCGACTCGGAGATCATCATTCTGCAAGTGCCCGGGACGGAGAGACGCTGAGTGACGAAGCCAGCGGTGCGGTTGGGGGTGGTGCAGGCGACCTTCCGGCTGGCCATCCTCGCCCTCGTGGCGCGGGCCGCGCAGGTGCAGTTGATGCAGGGTGCCGAGTACCGTGCTAAGGCCCAGCGGCAGCGTACCGAAGAGGTCGTGCTGCCGGCCCGGCGCGGCGCCATCTACGATCGCAACGGCGTCCCGCTGGCCCTGACCCGCGACGTCTACCGCGTGGGCGTGTCGCCGCGCGAGCTGCGCGACCGCGCCCGCGACGCCGCCCTCATCGCCCGGGCCCTGGGCGTCTCCCGGCGCGCCCTGGATCGCGCCCTGCGCCGGCCCTATGCCTACTTCGGCGGCCCGTATACCGCCACCCAGGTCGAGCCCCTTCGGGTCCTCGGGGGTGTTCACCTGACTCATCAGCTCCAGCGATTCTACCCCGCCGTGGACTTTGCCCGCTCGCTGATCGGCTGGCCGGAGGAGGAGGGCCGGCCCGCGAGCGGGCTGGAACGGACGCTGGACACGCTACTGGCAGGCCGGGCCGGCCGCGCGGTGGTGCTGCGCGACGGACAGGGCCGCCGCTACGAGTCGCCCGCTCGGCTCGGCGCATTCCCGATCCCGGGTCACGACGTGTACCTCACGTTGGACGCTACGCTCCAGGACATCGTCGAGCGGGCGCTGGCCGACGGGATCGAGCGCTACGATGCGGCGGGCGGCGACGTGGTGGTGCTGCAGCCGCATACCGGAGAAGTGCTCGCCGTTGCCTCCCGCCGCGCCGACGGGTCCACCCCTCCCACGGCGTTCACCGGCGTGTTCGAGCCCGGCTCCACCGCCAAGATCTTCGCGGCCGCGGCGCTGGTGGAGGCCCGCGTGGTCACCGAACGGGACTCGGTCTACGCCGAGCGGGGCGTGTGGGTGCAGCCGTATCGCACCATCCGCGACGACCATCCCGCCGAGTGGCTTAGCCTGCGGGGCGCGATCCAGGTGTCGAGCAACATCGGGATCGTGAAGTTCGCCGAGCGCCTGGACCCCGCGCGCCAGTACCTGATGTTGCGTGCCTTCGGTTTCGGTGCGCCGACCGGGATCGAGTTCCCGGCCGAATCGCGAGGGAGTCTCGAGCGGCCGGAGCGGTGGAGCGGGGTGAGCGCCGCGAGCCTGGCCATGGGGTACGAACTGGCCGTGACGCCCCTGCAGCTGGCGGCGGCGTACGCCGCCATCGCCAACGATGGGGTGCTGGTGCGCCCCACGCTGGTGCGGGAAGCGCGCGCCGAGGATGGAACGGTCCGCTACCGGCAGCGGCCGGAGCCCGTGCGGCGGGTAGTGCGGCCGGAAGTAGCGCGCGAGCTCAAGGCGATGCTGCAGGGAGCGGTCTACGAGGGGGGGACCGGCTCGACCGCCGCGCTGTCCGCGTATCAGCTGGCCGGCAAGACCGGCACGGCCCGACGGGCCGGAGCCCGGGGCTATACCCCCGGCGCCTACACGGCCACGTTCGCGTCGCTGTTTCCCGCCGCCGACCCCCAACTGGTCATGGTGGTGAAGTTGGACGATCCCCGCGGCGCCTACGCCCGACTCACCGCGGCTCCGGTGACCCGATCGGTGATCGAGCAGGCGCTGGCGGCGCGCTCCACGGCCCTCGATGCCGGACGGTTGAGCACCGAGTCGGCGCCGCCGCGGACGGCGGCGGTGGGGGCGGGATCGGTTCCGTATGTTGTGGCCTGGCCTCCGTCTGGCGTCTCCCTACCCGCGGCCCAGCAGCGAGTGCCGGACGTCGTCGGGATGAGTCTCAAGGCCGCGGCAGCGGCGCTGCACCGGAACGGGTTCCACGCCCGGGTGCAGGGCTGGGGCGTGGTCGCCGCGATGGAGCCCGCAGCGGGGAGCGCCGCCGCCGCCGGCACGGTGGTGACCCTGGTCGCCGCAGCGAACCGGCCATGATCACGCTGCGCGAAGTGGCCGCGGCGTTGGAGCGGGAAGGCCAGCTGCTCCAGCCCCCCCATGCCTTCCCGCCGCTTACGGGCGTGACGGACGATTCCCGGCGGGTGATGTCGGGCTCGCTGTTCTGCGCCGTTCTGGGCACCAGCCGCGACGGACACGACTTCGTGGCCGACGCCATCGGTCGCGGTGCCGCCGCGGTGCTGGTAGCCCGGCCGGATCAGTATGCGGTTCCGGCCGCGGTGGTGCGGGACTCCCGGGTGGCCGCTGCCGTGGCCGCGAGCGCGTGGTTTGGGCAGCCCGCCAGCCGCCTGCGGATGGTGGGCGTCACCGGCACCAACGGCAAGTCCACCACGGTGGCCCTCCTCCGGCATCTGCTCAACGAGGGCGGCGCCGTGGGGGCGGTGGGTACCCTGGGGGCGATGGATGGGAGCGGATTCCCTGCCGGTCCGGAGCTGTCCCTCACCACGCCCGGCGCCGTGGACTTTCACGCGGTGCTCTCCGCCCTGGCCGCGCGCGGCGTCACCACCGTCGTGGTGGAAGCTTCGTCGCACGCCCTGGACCAGCGTCGGCTCTACGGAGTGCCGTTCGCCGCGGCGGTCTTCACCAATCTGACCCACGATCACCTGGACTACCACCGAGACCTGCAATCCTACCTGGCCGCGAAACTGCTGCTGTCGGCGCAGGTTCAGGACGGCGGCCTCGACGTGGTCAACGCCGACGATCCCGCCTGGGAGGCGCTGCCCCGGGACCCGCGGCGCCGGCGGCTGACCTACGGCGTGCACCGGGCAGCGGACGTGCTGGCGAGCGACATCCGGCTGGGCGCAGAAGGCACGGAGCTTACCATGAGCTTCGGTGGCGACCGACACGCCGCCCGCCTGCCCTTGATCGGCGAGTTCAACGTGAGCAACGCGCTCGCGGCCGCCGCCGCCGCGTGGGGCTTGGGGCTGAGCCCGGCCGAGGCGGCCCGCCGCCTGGCCGGCGCGCCGCAGGTGCCCGGGCGCATGGAGCGGCTGGCCAGCGACGGCTTCGTGGTGCTCCGGGACTACGCACACACGCCGGACGCCCTGGACCGGGCGATTCGGGCGCTCCGGCCCCTGGCGCGAGGACGCTTGATCGTGCTGTTCGGCTGCGGCGGCGACCGGGATCGCCGGAAGCGGCCGGTCATGGGCCGCATCGCCGCGCGCGGCGCGGACCTGGCCATCGTTACGTCGGACAATCCGCGGAGCGAAGACCCCGACCAGATCATCGACGAGATCGAAGCCGGCATGGAGCAGATCGCCCATCTCCGGATCACCGACCGGCGCGCGGCCATCACCCGGGCGCTTCACGTCCTGCAGCCCGGCGATTGTTTGCTGCTGGCGGGCAAGGGGCACGAGACCTACCAGATCATCGGTGACGCGCGGTTGCCGCTCGACGAGCGGGAGATCGTGCGCGACGTGCTGGCAGGGCGCGTACGCCGGTGACCCGCTGGACCGGCGCTCGAGTGGCCGGCGTGTTGGGGACGCCGGCCACAGCCGACGCGGCGTTCACCGGGATTTCGACGGACACGCGGAGCCTGCGCCCCGGCGAACTGTTCGTGGCGCTGGAGGGCGAGCGCTTTGACGGCCACCGGTTCTTGGCCCAGGCCGTCCAGGCCGGGGCGCGTGGCGCCGTGGTGCGCCGCGGCACCCCGCTGGTTCCGGGCCTGGCGTGGTTCGAGGTCCCGGATACCTTGGTGGCGCTCGGCGGCCTGGCGCGCGCCCGCCGGCGAGAGATCGGGGGTCCGGTGGTGGCGGTGACGGGCAGCAACGGGAAAACGGCCACCAGAGCGATGCTGGCCTTGACCCTGGGCACGCGGTGGCCGACGCATGCCACGCGCGAGAACCTGAACAACCTGGTGGGCGTTCCGCTCACCATTTTGGGGGCGCCCGAGGCGACCGAGGCGCTCGTGGTCGAGTGCGGGGCCAGCGAGCCGGGGGAGATCGCCCGGCTGCGCAGCATCGTCGAACCCACGGTCGGCGTGGTGACCAACGTGTCCGCGGCGCACCTCTCCGGCTTCGGCAATGCCGACGCGGTGCTCCGGGAGAAGATCTCCTTGCTCGAAGGGGTACCGCTCGCGGTGGTGGGCCCGCGTCCCGCGGCCCTGGCCTCACTGGCTCGGCGGGTCGCCGGCCGGGTCCTCTCGGCCGGACTCGCGCCCGGGGCCGACGTGACCCCGGACCACTGGCACGTGGACGAACGGGGCCAGCCGATCCTCACCTTCCGCGGCACGCGGGTCGCGCTCCCGCTGGTGGGGCGCCATCAAGGGGAGAACGCCATGCTGGCGCTGGCGGTGGCGGCGGCCCTGGAGCTGGATCTCCCCGCCGTGGCCCAGGCGCTGGGGCAGGTGACGCTGCCCAACGGCCGCTGCGAGGTGGTCGCCGCGGGGAACCTGGTGCTGATCGATGACACCTACAACGCCAATCCCGCCTCGTTCTCCGCGGCGCTGGAGGTGGCCCGGAGTCTCAAGGGCAACCGCTCGCTGGTCGCCCTGGTGGGCACCATGCTGGAGTTGGGATCGGCATCCGCCGCGCTCCACGAGCAGACGGCCGATCAGATCCTGGCGCTCGGTCCGGACCTGGTTGGCGCCGTGGGCGAGTTCGCGCCGGTCTTTGGGCGTCGCGGGCTGGGGGCCCGGCTGATCGTGGCGCCGGACGCCGACGCGCTGGGGCGGGCGGTGGCGTCGAAGTTACGCGGCGGCGAGCTGGTGCTGCTCAAGGCGTCTCGCGGCGTCCAGATGGAACAGGCCATCCCCCATCTCCTGCGCGGACGGGAGGCGCCGTGCTCTACCACCTGCTAGCCCCTTACGCCGGTGAGGGCGTGTTCGGCGGCTTGTTCAACCTGTTTCGCTATATCACGTTTCGGGCCGCCGGCGCGGCGGTGACCGCGATGCTGATCGCTTTCGTCATCGGCCCGGTGGTGATCCGATGGCTGCGGGAGCGCCGCATCGGGCAGGTGGTGCGGGCCGAGGGCCCGGCGACGCATCAGTCCAAGCGGGGGACCCCGACCATGGGCGGGGTCATCATCATCGTGTGCACGGTGGTGCCGACCCTGTTGTGGGCGCCGCTCACCAATCGGTACGTGTGGGTGGCGGTGCTGGCGACGGTCTGGATGGGAAGCATCGGGTTTCTGGACGACTACCTCAAATTCATTCAGGGGAAGTCGCGAGGCCTGGTGGCGCGCTACAAGCTGGTGGGCCAGGTGACGTTCGGACTGGTGCTCGGCGGCTATCTCCTGTGGCAGCCGCTCGCCGCCAACCTGCCAGCCAATGCCACCACGCTGCCCTTCTTCAAGTACGTGCTCGTGATCCTGGGGCCGCTGGTCTACGTCGCGTTCGTCACGTTCGTGGTAACGGGCACGTCGAACGCCGTCAACCTCACCGACGGGCTCGACGGGTTGGTGGCGGGGCTCACGGTCATCGCGGCGGGCGCGTTCGCGATCTTCGCGTATCTCTTCGGCCGGGTGGACTCTTCTGCCTACCTCAACGTCTTCTACCTCCGTGACGCGGGGGAGCTCAGCGTGTTCTGCACCAGCTTGATGGGCGCGGCGCTGGGGTTCCTGTGGTTCAACGCGCACCCCGCACAGGTGTTCATGGGCGACACCGGCAGTCTGGCGATCGGCGGGGCGTTCGGGACGGTGGCGATTCTGCTCAAGTCCGAGTTCCTGCTGCTGTTGGTGGGCGGCGTGTTCGTGGCCGAAGCGTTGTCCGTCATCCTGCAGACCGGCGTGTTTCGCTGGCGCCGCCGGCGTCGCGGCCGCGACTACGCCGAGGCCCACCGCATCTTCCGCATGGCGCCGCTGCATCATCACTTCGAGAAAGCTGGATGGGCTGAGTCGAAGGTGGTGATGCGGTTTTACATCATCGGCATCCTGTGTGCGCTCTTCGCGCTGTCCACCCTGAAGATCCGATAGTCCCCTCCCGCTGGCGGGGGGGTGAGGTGGCGGTGGTAGGGCTGGCGCGCACCGGCGCGGCGGTGACCCGTTGGCTCGCAGCCCAGGGGTTAAAGGTGTACGCGTCGGATGTCGGCGACACGGCGGCCCTGCGGGAGACGGCGCGCTCGCTGGCGTTGCCAGGCGTCACAGCCGAGGTCGGGCGCCACGATTTGGACCGGATCGCCCGGGCCACGGCTATGGTGGTGTCGCCGGGCGTGGCGCCGGAGGCGCCGCCAGTGGCGGCGGCACGAGCGGCCGGCGTGGAGATCGTGGCGGAGCTGGACCTCGCCGCGCGCGCGCTCAGCGCCACCCGGCTGATCGTGGTGACGGGCACCAACGGGAAGAGCACCACCACCGCGCTCATCGGACACGTGCTGGTGGCGGCGGGCCGGACTGCGGCGGTGGCCGGCAACATCGGCCGGCCGCTGATCGCGGTGGCCCTCGAGGGAGCGACGCCCGAGTGGGCCGCGGTCGAGGCCTCCTCGTTTCAGCTCCACGACGCGCCTCATCTGGATCCGGCCGTCGGCGTGCTGACCAACCTCGCGCCCGATCACCTGGACCGCTACCGCAGCGTGGACGCCTACTACGCCGACAAACGACTCCTGTTTCGCAACGCCAAGGACCGCTCGATCTGGGTGCTCAACGGCGACGACCAGGGGGTGCTCTCTCTGGCCCGCGGCGCCGCCGGTCGCCACCGATGCTTCCGCCTGGATGCTCCCGCCGACGCGTGGTACGACCCGGCGAGCGGGTGGCTCATGCTGGGCCACGAGCGGCTGCTGGCCCGCCGGGACCTGCCGCTGCTGGGCCAGCACAACGTGGCCAACGCGCTGGCGGCGGCGTTGGCGGCGGACGCGGCCGGTGTCCCCGCCGACGCGATCGCCCGTGCGCTGGCCAGCGTCGGCGGACTGCCGCATCGCCTGGAGCGGGTGCGCGAGGCGGGCGGAGTGACCTGGATCAACGACTCCAAGGCGACCAACGTGGCGTCCACGCTGGTGGCCCTGCGCGCGGTGGAGCGGCCCTTCGTGCTGATCGCCGGCGGGCGCCCCAAGGCCGAGCCCTTTGGATCTCTGGCGCCGCTGCTCGCCGGTCGCTGCCGGGCTGTGGTCGCCTACGGCGAGGCCCGCTCGCAGGTGGCCCGCGAGCTCGGCGGCGCATGCCCGGTGGAGGAAATCCCCGCGTTCGACGACGCCGTTGCGCGGGCCGCCGCGCTGGCCCAGGCCGGCGAGGTGGTGCTGCTCTCGCCGGCGTGCGCCAGCTTCGACCAGTTCGCCAACTTCGAGGAACGCGGCGAACGGTTTCGCCGGTTGGTGGAGGATCTGTGACCCGCGCCACCACCGCCGAGGGCGCCGTCTGGGAGACCCGCGTGCTGGCAGTGGTCACCGCCACTTTGGTGGTGTTCGGCATCGCCGCCGTGTACGGTGCCTCGAGCGTGCTGGCGGTGCAGCGCGGGCAGCCGGGTGCGATCTTCGCGTTGCGCCAGGCCTTGGGGGTGATCCTGGGCGGCGTCCTGTTTCTCGTATGCGCGCGCCTGGACTACCACGCGTGGGCCCGATGGGCCTGGCCGCTGATCGGGCTGTCCGGGCTACTGCTCCTGGTCCCCTTCGTGCCCGTGGCCCGGACGCTGGCGCCTGAAATCAACGGCGCCCGGCGGTGGATCGACCTGGGCTTCTTCAACTTCCAGCCCTCGGAAGTGGCCAAGCTCGCCGTCGTGGCGTGGACCGCGATGCTGGCGTCGACCAAGGGCGACCTGGTCCGCGAGTTCCGGCGCGGGGTGTTGCCGTTCATCGTGATCGTGCTGCCGGTGAGCGCGCTGATCTTGTTCCAGCCGAACCTCTCCACCGCCGCGCTGGTGGCCTTGCTGGCCGGCGTCATCCTGTTCACCGCCGGCGCCCGGATCGGCCATTTCCTGCTCCTGGGCCTCGCCGCCGTGCCGATCGCCTGGCGCGAAGTGGTCGCCGTGCAGTACCGGCTGGCGCGGGTGGTCAGTTTCTTGAGCCCGGGCGAGGACTCGGGGCACGTGAGCTGGCAGATCACCCAGTCGGTGATCGGGGTCGGCGCGGGCCGGGTGTTCGGGGTCGGGTTCGGCGAGGGCCAGCAGAAGCTCGGCTACCTGCCCTACGCGTACTCTGACTTTCTCTTCAGCACCATCGCCGAGGAGTGGGGCTTCGTGGGCGTGTGCCTGGTGGTGCTGCTCTACGCCGCGATCATCGGCCTCGGGTTCCGCATCGCGCGGACCGCCGCTGACCGCTTCGGCATGTTGCTCGCCACCGGTCTCACGGCGCTCATCGGGATTTCCGCCGTGGTGCACATGGCCGTCTCGCTGGGGCTGGTGCCGACCACCGGACTGCCCCTGCCGTTTCTCTCCTACGGCCGCTCCAACCTGGTGATCTCGATGGTGGCGGCCGGCACGCTGGTCAGCATCGGGCGCGCGCGGGGCCGGCTCCACTGACGGGACGACCGTCACCACAGAGGGTGCAGAGAGCGCAGAGAGCGCAAAGAAACGGGATGGGTATCATGAGGCGCGAGTGCCGATCCGGATCCTGATCGCCGGCGGCGGCACCGGCGGTCACCTGATGCCGGCGCTGGCCATCGCCGCCGCGCTCCGCGAAGTGCGGCCGGATCTCGAGCCGGTGCTGGTGGGCGCGCGGCGCGGCGTGGAAGCGACGCTGCTCCCCCGCCGGCCGTTCCGGTTTCATCTCCTGTCCGCCGAGCCGCTGTACCGGCGGGCGTGGTGGCGGAACGTGCACTGGGCCATAGCACCCTGGCGGCTGATCCTGGAATGCCGTCGGGTGTTGGCGACCGAGCGCCCGGCCCTCGTGGTCGGGACCGGTGGGTACGCGGCCGCGCCGATGCTGCTGGCCGCCGCGTTCGCCCGTGTACCCATCGTGCTCCAAGAGCAGAATGCGCTGCCCGGGCTCACCACCCGCTGGTTCGCTCGCCGTGCGCGGGCTGTGTATCTGGGGTTCCCCGAAGCGGAACGCCATCTCCCCGTCGGCCGGAACACGCGCGTGTTGTGCCTCGGGAATCCCATTACCCCGCCGCACGCCGCCCCCACGCGAGCGGTGGCGCGCGCGAGCCTGGGGATCCCACCTGAGGCGCGCGTGGTGTTGGTGTTTGGGGGGAGCCAGGGCGCGCACCGGCTCAACGCGGCCGTGGCCCAGCTCGCTGACGCGGGCCGGCTCGACGAGCTGACCGTGTGTTGGAGCACCGGGCCAGGGCAATGGGACACCTACGGGCGTTACGCCGCGCCGCCCCGCCGCCTGGTGCGCCCGTTCTGGGATCCCATGGCGGAGGCGTACGCCGCCGCCGACCTGGTGGTCTCGCGCGCCGGCGCCATGACGACGGCTGAGCTGTGTGCCTTCGGGCTGCCGGCGGTGCTCGTGCCGTTGCCCAGCGCCGCCGCCGACCACCAGACGCGGAACGCCGAGGCGTTGCGAGAAGCCGGCGCGGCAGTCCACCTGCCCGAGGCCGGACTCACGCCGGAGGGCCTGCTCGACGCGGTGCAGAGCATCCTGGATCACCCCGAAACGTCCGCTCGGATGCGAGCCCAGGCTCTGGCCCGAGGGCGCCCGGACGCAGCCCGAAGAATTGCCGAAAGTGTCGCGGCCCTAGTGAGCTAAGTTGCGACTCTTTCGCAACTTTCGTGGCCGCCTTATATTAGCTGCCCACCGATGCTCCTGTTCGCCCCGGACGATCCCCGACCCGTCCATTTCGTGGGGATAGCCGGCGCGGGGATGAGTGCCCTGGCACTCATGGCCAGGCGCCGGGGCGTTGCAGTTACCGGATGTGATGCGGATCTGAGCGGGGCGGCGGACGTTGCCGAAGCCGGCGCCCGGCTGTTTCGGGGCCACGACCCCGAGCACGTGGTTGGTGCGCGGGCGGTGGTCTACACCGCGGCAGTGGCGTCCCAGCATCCGGAGCTTGCGGCGGCGCGCGCGGCGGGGCTGCCGGTCGTTCGACGGGCCGACGCGCTCCAGATGGTGGTGGGTGCCGGGGAGGTGGTCGCGGTGGCCGGGACGCATGGCAAGACGACGACCACGGTGATGACCACGGAAGCGCTCGCGGCCGCCGGGCGAGACCCAACGGGAATCGCAGGCGGCCGTGTCGCAACCTGGGGCGGGAACGCCCGGATCGCCGGAGACAAGCTGTTCGTGGTCGAAGCCGATGAGTACGACCGCGCCTTGCTCGCGCTCCGGCCGACCATCGCCGTGGTGAACAACGTCGAGGTGGATCACCTCGAGTGTTACGACGGCTCGATCGCGGCGCTGGAGGCGGCCTTCGCCGAGTTCGCGGGGCGGGCCCGCCACGCCCTGTTCGGCGCGGACGACGCGGGCGCCACCCGCGTGGCGCGAGCGGTCTCGGTGCCCCGGTGGTTGGTGGGCATGTCCGCCACGGCGGACCTCCGGATCACGGAGATCAAGCGCGATCGATTGGGAAGCCGGGCGCGGCTGGTGCTGCCGGACGGGCGGGCCGTGGAGCTCGTGCTAGGCGTGCCGGGAGTGCACAACGTCCGGAACGCGGCCATGGCCCTGGGCGCGTCGCTGGCGGTTGGGGCGGACGCGGAGCGGGCGCTGGTGGGGCTGGCGCGGTTCAACGGCGTGGGCCGACGCTTCGAGTCGGTGGGCAGTGCGCGGGGCGTCACCATCGTGGACGACTACGCGCACCATCCTTCGGAAGTGGCCGCCACCATCGCCGCCGCGCGACAGCGGTTTCCGGACGCCCGGCTGGTCGCGGTGTTCCAGCCGCACCTGTTCTCCCGCACCCAGCTGCTGGGCGAAGCGCTGGGCGTGGCGCTGGCGGCGGCGGACCGGGTGGTGGTCACCGAGATCTACGCCGCACGGGAAGCCCCGCTGGCGGGCGTGACGGGCCGGCTGGTGGCCGATGCGGCGCGGCGGGCGGGAGCGGCCGTGTCCTGGGTGCCTGATCGCGCGGCAGTGGCCGGCGAGCTGGCGGCCTCGGTGGCGGCCGGCGACGTGGTGCTCACGCTGGGCGCGGGAGACATCACGCGGGTCGGCCGGGAACTGCTCGAGCGCCTGACCGGTGCGGCGGCGTGAAGCGGCGGGCGCGGTGGTTCGCGGGAGCGGCCGCGCTGCTGCTCGGCGGAGTGCTGTTGGGTCCGCTCGCCTTGCGGCAGGTGGCGTTCTTCCGCCTGCGGCGCGTCGAGCTGGTGGGCACCCGGTACCTGGCGCCGGACCAGGTGGTATCCCGGCTGGGGCTGGCGCCGAAACAGAGCCTGTTCGACGGCACCGGCCAGATCGCCCGGCGGGTGGAGAGCGTGGGTGGCGTGGTGAGCGCGCGGGTGGAGCGGCGGCTGCCGGGCACGCTCCGGATCACGGTGACGGAGCGTGTGCCGGTAGCATTCGCGCCCGGCCCTGGCGGCCTGGTGCCGCTGGACGCGGCGGGGCGCGCGCTGCCCTACGATCCCGCAGCGACCGGGTTGGCGTTGCCCTTGGTGCCGCGCGCGGATGCGGTCATCCTGGCGGCGCTGGCGCAGGTGCGGTCGGCGGACTCGGCGCTCTACCAGGAGGTGGACGCGGCGCGCCGGGGGGACGGGGGCGGGGTGCTGCTGGAGCTGGGACCGCGGCGAGTGCTGCTGCGGGCGAAGCCCACGATCGACGAGGTGCAGGCTGTCGCGGCAGTGCGCCGGCACCTGGCGGCGAGCGGGCGGCCCTACGCCGAGCTGGATGCGCGCTTCCAGGGGTGGGTGGTGGGGCGGCGGAGTCGGTCGTGAAGCGCGATCGGCTGGTCGCCGGATTGGATCTCGGCAGCACCAAGACGTGCGCCGTGATCGCGGAAGCCACGGGCGACCTGCATGTGCCGGGCGCCAAGGTGTTGGGCGTGGGCGTCGCCCGCTCGACCGGTGTCAGGCGGGGCGTGGTGCGCGACATCGAGCAAACCACCCGCTCCATCGTCGAAGCCCTGCGCGACGCCGAGCGGATGGCGGGCGTTCCGGCGGGCGCCGTGTACTGCGGCATCGCGGGCGAGCACGTGAGCGCGCGTACCTCCACCGGCCTGGCGTCGGTGACGGGTGAAGAGATCACCCGGGCGGACGTCGAGCGCGTGGATGCCGTGGCCAAGGCGGTGACCCTGGGGCGCGACCACGAGCTCCTGCATCACATCCCGCAGGAGTACAAGGTGGACAACCAGGGTGGGATCAGCGATCCCGTGGGCATGACCGGTCTCCGCCTCGAGGTGGAGATGTATCTGGTCGCGGTGCCGGGGACCGCGGCCCAGAACCTGCGGAAGGCGGTGGAACGCGCGGGCTACCGGGTGGCCGGGCTGGTGCTGGAGCCGCTGGCCGGCGCGCTGGCGGTGCTGACGGAAGAAGAGAAGGAGCTCGGGTGCGCGCTGATCGAGTTGGGCGGCGGCTCCACCAACGTGGCCATCTTCCAGGACGGGAAGATCCGGCACCTGGGCTCGCTGCGCTACGCGGGGAGCCACGTCACCAGCGATATCGTGCAGGGACTGGGCGTCACCCAGGCGGACGCGGAGCGCCTGAAGGAGCGCTCGGGCGTGGCCTACATGCCGCTGGTGGATCCGGACGAGATGATCGACCTGCCCAGCACGCCGGGGCAGGGTCCGCGGCAGGCCAAGCGCGAGCTTCTGGCGCACATCATTCACCAGCGCCTGGACGAGGTCTTCGGCCTGGTGCTGCGGGAAGTGGAGCAAGCCGGCTACGGCGGGCGGCTTCCTGCCGGGGTGGTGCTGACGGGAGGCGGGGCGCAGCTACCGGGCGTCGTGGAACTGGCGCGCGAAGTGTTTGCCTCGCCGGCGCGGGCGGGTCTCCCCGGTCGCGGGATCACCGGGTTGGTGGACTCGGTACAGGCGCCGCGCTACGCGGTGCCGGTGGGGTTGGCGCTCTATGGGGCGCGGCAACGCGCGGCCGGGCCGCAGATGGAGACCGGGGTGGAGCGGGTGTTCGCTCCGGTGAAGCGTTGGCTGCAGGACTTCTTCGGACCAGGCTTCTGAGCATGGCTTTTCAAACGAGGCGCCCGATGGTCTTCGAACTGGAAGCAACCGTATCCCAGAACGCCCGGATGAAGGTGACCGGCGTCGGCGGCGGCGGCGGCAACGCGGTGAACCGGATGGTGGACGAGCATCTGGTCGGCGTCGAATTCATCTCGGTCAACACCGATGCCCAGGCCCTGCTGCACAACAAGGCGGACGTCAAGGTCCAGATCGGCAAGAAGCTGACGCGCGGTCTGGGGGCCGGGGCTCGGCCGGAGATCGGCCGGCAGGCGATCGAGGAGAACCGCGACGAGGTGCTCCACGTGCTGGAGGGGGCGGATCTGGTCTTCGTCACCTGCGGCATGGGCGGCGGCACCGGGACCGGCGCCGCGCCCATCATCGCGCAGATGGGGCGCGACGTCGGCGCCCTGACGGTGGGCATCGTGACCAAGCCCTTCCTGTTCGAGGGGCGGAAGCGGATGCGCCAGGCGGACATCGGCATCGCCGAGATGCGCAAGCACGTGGACACCATGATCGTGGTGCCCAACGAGCGGCTGCTGGCCGTGGTCGGCAAGAACGTGCCCTTCCAGGACGCGCTCAAGAAAGCCGATGAAGTGCTGCTGCACGCCACCCAGGGCATCTCCGCGCTCATCAGCGTCACCGGGTTGGTGAACGTGGACTTTGCCGACGTGCGCACCGTGATGCAAAACGGCGGCTCGGCCCTGATGGGCACCGGCGTGGGCCGGGGGGAGGACCGGGCCATGGAGGCGGCGCAGCAGGCGATCTCCAGCCCCCTGTTGGACAACGTGTCGATCAACGGGTCCACGGGGGTGCTGGTGAACATCACCGGCGGCCAGGACCTGACCCTGGGCGAGGTCAATCAGATCAGCGAGATCATTCACGAAGCCGCGGGTGATCAGGCCGAGATCATCTTCGGGGCGGTGCACGATCCCGCCATGGAGGGCGAGGTGCGGGTGACGGTGATCGCCACCGGCTTCGACAAGGCGCTGGGCCAGGCGGAGGGGATCTCGCGCGGCATGCCCGGGGTGTTGCCGTTCCCGCAGCGCGCCGCCCGGCCCGCGGCGCCGGCCCCGGGCGCGGCGCCCCGTCCGCGTGTGCCCGTGCCGCCGCCCGCCGCGCCGGGGGGGGAAGTGCCGGAGATGGAGATTCCCACGTTCATTCGTCGCCAGATGGACTGATGGTCCGGCGGCGGCCGAAGGCGACGCTGGCGCTGCTGGCGCTCTCGGCGGCCGGACTCTGGACCGCTCTGCGGGCCGGCGAGAATCTGCCCATCGCCGAGCCTGTCGTCGTGACGGCGCCGTTCCGCGACGTGGCGGACACTCTGCGACGGCGCGAGACCCTTTCGCACCTGTTCGGCCGACACGGCATCGAAGGCGCGGAGCTCTACGCCGTACTTGCGGCGGCACCTTCTCTCCAACCGCGGCGCGTGCGCGCGGGCCAGGTGTTCGAGTTTCGCTACCGCGGCGGCGAATCCCTGCCGGCACGGGTGCGCGCGCGTTTGGGCGCGGAAGCGCTCCTCTGGCTGCGGCGCGCGCCGGAGGGCGCCTGGCGCGGCGAGGTCGAGCGGATCGACTGGGCTCCGCAGCCGGTGCGGGTCGGCGGGGCCGTCCGATCGTCCGTCTACCAGACGCTGTGGGACCTGATTCCCGACTCCGTGCTCAAGGGCCCGGATCGGGATCACATGATCGACGATCTTACCGACGGCGTCTTCGGGTGGCAGATCGATTTCACCCGTGACCTGGCGGAGGGCGACCAGTTTCAGATCCTGTTCGAGCGCCTGGTCTCGGAGCTGGGAGAGAGCCGGTACGGTCGCCTGCTGGCGGCCCGAGTGAACACCCGCGGCCGGCCCAACACGGCCTATGTGCTGTCGGACGAGAACGGGCGCAACGTGTACTACGATGAGCGGGGCCGCTCCCTGCGCCGCGCGTTCAAACTCTCGCCGGTCCCCTATCGAATCACCTCACGGTACAGCTCGAGCCGGCTTCACCCCGTCCTCCGTACCTGGCGAGCGCATTTGGGCGTGGACTATCGGGCGCCGGTGGGCGCCGCGGTGAGCGCCACGGGGGAGGGGTGGGTGGCGCGCGCCGGCCGGTGGGGCGGCTACGGCATTATGGTGGAACTCCGCCACGACCACGACATCCGGACCCGCTACGCGCACCTGAGTCAGATGGCCAAGGGGCTTCGCGTGGGCGATCGCGTCCCGCAGGGGCAGGTCATCGGGTATGCCGGCATGACGGGGCTCGCCAACGCGCCGCACGTGCACTACGAATTCTTGAAGAACGGCCGCCATCAAGACCCGCGCGGAGCGGATCGGGGCGACGGCACGCCGGTTCCGGCGGCGCGCGCGGCGGAGTTCGAGGCCGTGCGATACCACTACGGCCGTCTCCTGGACCACCCCAGGCCGCGCATCCTCGCACTCGGGCCCAACTGACGGATCCCGCCTCCACACGGCGGTTGCGCCGTAGCCTTTCCGATGCAGGTCCTGCCAGCCATTGACATCAAGAGCGGACGCGTAGTGCGCTACGCCGAGGGCGGGCCGGACAGCGTCTATGCGACCGATCCGGTCGTCGTGGCGGAGGAATTCGTGGTGGAGGGCGCCCGGTGGCTGCACGTGGTGGATCTGGATCGCGCATTCCACACCGGCCGAGAGAACGATGCCTGGATTCGACGCATCACCGCCCTCCCCGGGGTGCGAGTGCAGATCGGCGGGCGGTTGGGCGACCCGGAGCAGGTGATCCGCGCGCTGGCACTTGGCGCGGCGCGCGCGGTCGTGGCCACCGGCGCCGCGGCCGATCCCGCCGCCTGGGAAGCGATCACCACCTCCGTGGACTCCTCGCGACTCGCGGTGGCGGTGGATGTGCGCCAGGGCTGGCCGGCGCACCGTGGCTCCGACCGGCCGCTCGCGGTGGCGCCGGAGGCGCTGGTCCGCCGGGCGGCGGCCGCCGGCGTTCGGGTGATGATCCATCGGGACCTGGAGCGTGACGGCCGGCTGGTGGGCCCCGACCTGGATGGGGCCACGCACCTGATGGGCTTGGGCGCGGACATCATCACGGCCGGCGGGGTCGGCTCGGTGGCGCACCTCATCGCCGCGCGCGACGCGGGGCTCGCCGGCGTGATCGTAGGACGGGCGCTCCAGGAACGCCGATTCACGTTGCGGGAGGCCTTGGCGTGCTCGGCATGATCGCGCTCGGGCTCCTCGCCGCCGCCGTCGCGGGAGGCGTCTACCTCGGGCTCGAGCGGCTGCGGTTCGCCGGAGTGGGCATGGCCGTGCTCCGGACGGTGGGAGTCGCTGCGCTGGCGCTGCTCTTGATCAATCCCGCGAGCACCACGCGCGTCCCCGACGCGCCGCCCACGGTCCTGCTGGATGCCTCGTTGAGCCTGAGCGCCGCCGGTGGCCGCTGGCGCGAGGCCGTAGATACGGCGCGGGCGTTGGCCGGCCGGGACGGTGGGATTCTGCGCTTCGGCAGCCGGGTCATGGCCCACGACACCACGCCTCCGGAGGACGGAAGTACGCGACTCGCTGACGCGCTGCGCCGGGCGCACGGGCGGCCCGGTCCCGTGGTCGTGGTCACGGACGGTGAAGTCGAGGACGCCGGTACCCTGGAGCCGAGCTTGCTGGCGGCCACCCGCGTGGTGCTGGTGCCGCGGCAGGAGGTACCGGACGCCGCCCTGCTGGAGCTTGGGGTTCCGGCACGCGTGGACCGCGGCGATTCCCTTGCCGTGGATCTCACCGTCGGCACCTTCGGCCCGCTGGACGCGCGGCAGGCTCGGGTGGAGATCGCACTCGACGGCCGAGTGCTGGCGCGGCGCGAAGTGGATCTCCCTCCGGCGCCCGGAACCGTGCGACGCCGGGTCGCGCTCGGGCCGCAGCGCGTGGCGCCGGGTGCGCGTCTGTTGTCGGTGCGGCTGGTGGCACCCGGAGACGCCGAGCCTGGGGATGACACGCGGTGGCGCTGGCTGCACGTGGACGACCAGCCCGGCGTCGTGGTCTTGGCCGCTCCGGCCGATTGGGAGTTCCGTTTCCTGGTGCGGGAGCTGGCGGATATCGCCCCGGGCGCGGTACGCGGATATGCGCTGGTGCAGTCGGGCCGCTGGGTGGACATGCGGACGCTGGCGCCGGTTGCCGGGTCGGCCGTCGACGGAGCCGCGGCTGGCGCGAGCGTACTCGTGACCGCGCGGGCTCGCGTCCCTGAAGGGGGGCGGAGGCAGGCGCTGTGGCGCTGGCTCTCGAGAGATTCGACCCTCGCGACCCTCGCCGGCGACTGGTACGTGAGCGCCGAGCTGCGGCCGTCACCGCTGGCCGGGCCGCTGGGGTCGGTGTCCTGGGATTCGCTGCCACCCTTGGTAGGCCTGGTGCCGATGGTCTCCGCTGACGACGAGTGGGTAGCACTCTCGGCGCGATTGGCACGGCGCGGCGCGGAGCGCCCGGTGCTGCTGGGTCGAGACTCAGCGGGGATGCGGACACTCACCGTGACCGGCGAGGGCCTGTGGCGGTGGGCATTGCGCGGCGGCGCCTCCCGCGAGGCCTATCGCGCGGTGCTGGCGAGCGGGCTCGACTGGTTGCTGGGCGGCGGCCGGGTTGCGGCGCCGTCCCCGGTGACCGTGACCGAGGTCGTGCCGCGGGGCACGCCCGTGGCGTTTCAGTTCACGGGGGACTCGGTGCCCGATTCGCTAAGGGTCTCGCTCACCACCGGGTCCGCCACCCGAGCCCTGACGTTGCGCTTCGATGCCGACGGGAGGGCCCTGGTCTGGCTCGCGCCCGGCGCCTACCGCTGGAGCCTTCGGGAAGGGCGGCAGGCCGCCGGCGCCTTCGTGGTCGAGGAGTACTCCAACGAGTTTCCCCCACGACCCGTCAGCCTGACCGCTGGTGGGGGACGGCTGCCGGCGGTGCTGGCCGCGAGGTACGCGCGCCAGCGTCCCTGGCTCGTCGCGATCGTGATCATGGCCCTGGCCGCGGAATGGATCTGGCGATACCGGCGAGGGCTCCCGTGATCGGTGGCCTGTGGCGACGCATCCGGACCCTGGCGCTTTTCGACGTTTCGGCGCTGTGGTCCGGCTCGGCTACCGCGACGCTGGACCAGCTGGAACGCGTGCTGGTGGAGGCGGACTTCGGCGCCGCGGCGTACGAGTTGCTCGACGCGCTGCGGACGGATCTCCCGCGCGGTGAGCTCAAGTCTGAGGAGGCGGTGCGCCGATGGCTGGTGCAACGTATCGCCGAGCTGTTGGGGAACGGCGCCGACCCCGGGCGCCTCAATCTGGGCGACGGACCCGGCCCCGCCGTGCTGCTGATGCTCGGCGTCAATGGCGTCGGCAAGACCACGCAACTCGCCAAACTGGCCCACCGGCTGCTTCGGCAGGGGCACCGAGTGCTGGTCGCCGCGGCGGATACCTATCGCGCCGGGGCCGCCGAGCAGCTGCGGGTCTGGGCCGAGCGACTCGGCGTGCCCTGCGTCACGGGCGCGCACCGCTCGGACCCGGCGGCCGTGGCCTTCGACGCCATCGAAGCGGCCCGTGCCCGGGGAGCGGGGGTGGTGCTCGTGGATACGGCCGGCCGGCTGCATACCCACGCTGATCTCATGGAGGAGCTCAAGAAAATCCGGCGTGTGATCGCGCGCCGGTCTGACGGCGCGCCGCACGAGACGTTGCTGGTGCTGGACGCGACCATCGGGCAGAACGCGGTGCAGCAGGGCAAAGCGTTCGCCGCGGCACTTCCGCTCACAGGCCTCGTGGTCGCCAAGCTGGACGGCACCGCGCGCGGCGGCTCGGTGGTCGCCCTCCGGCGCGAGCTCAAGGTGCCGCTCCGATTCCTCGGGACCGGGGAGACGCTGGACGACCTGGAGGTGTTCGATCCGGTGAGCTTCGCGGAGCGACTGCTGGGGGACTGATGGTGCTCAGGCTGGAAAGTCCCATCCAGTATCTCAAGGGCGTGGGCCCGGTGCGGGCGGCCGCCTTCGCCCGGCTCGGTGTCGCCAGCGTCGAAGATCTCCTCTACCACATCCCGTTCCGGTACCTCGACGCCAGGTCGGTGACGCCCATCGCCCGAGCGGTGGTCGGCCGGGAGGTGACCCTGGTGGGCCGGGTGCTCTCGAAGGGGGTCCTGCCCACGCGCCGGGGGTTGCGGATCTTCCGGGCGGTGCTGCAAGACGCCTCGGGTGTGATCGAGTGCGCCTGGCCGGGCCAGGCGTTTCTCGACCGGGCGATCCAGCCCGGTCAGTTGTTGCTGGTGACCGGGCCGGTCAAACATTTCCACGGGCGGCAGGTGACGCCGCGCGAGCAGGTGATTCTCGAGGAGGCGGGAGAGGCGGCAGAAGCGGCAGGGGCGGCGGAGGGCATGGTCATCCCCGTCTACTCCGCCACCGAGGGCCTGAGCCACCGCGTGATCCGGCGCATCGTTCACGACCATCTCGACGAGCTGCTGGGGCTGGTTCAGGATGCGCTGCCCGACGACGTCCGTCGTGCTGCCAAGGTGCTCCCGCTGCGGCTGGCTTTCGAGACCTTGCATCGTCCTCCTTCTAGCGCCACTGCCGCCCCTCCGGCCCCTGCGGCCCCGCCGGCCCCGTGGGAGGAAGGGAGGAGGCGGCTCGCCTTCGACGAGTTGTTGGATCTTCAGCTGGTGGTTACCCGCGCCCGGCTAGTGGCCAAGCGCGCGCCCAAGGGCGCGGTTTTCAGGCTGCGCAAGGACCTCACCACCGCGCTTAAGGGAGTGCTGCCGTTCGAGCTCACGCGCGGTCAAAAACGGGCCATTCGGGAGATCACGCGCGACATGGTCTCGTCCGAGCGGATGCATCGCCTGTTGATGGGGGACGTGGGGACCGGCAAGACGGTGGTAGCGCTTTTCGCGATGCTCCTCGCGGTGGAGAACGATCATCAGGCGGTGTTCATGGCGCCCACCGAGCTGCTGGCGGAGCAGCATGCCAACACCCTGGCCCAGCTGCTGGCGCCCCTCGGGATGGTGCCGGAAGTGCTGCTGGGACGGCTCAGCGCCGCTGAGAAGTCGGCCATCAGACGGCGCGTCGCTCAAGGGGGCGCGCGTATCGTGGTAGGCACCCACGCGTTGATTGAGGAGACCACGGCGTTCCGCCGGCTGGGGTTGGTGGTGATCGACGAGCAGCATCGGTTCGGCGTGGAGCAGCGCGCGGCGCTGATGGAGAAGGGGATGGCCCCGGACGTGCTGCTACTGTCGGCCACCCCGATCCCGCGGACGCTGGCCCTCACCCTGTACGGCGATCTCGATATCTCGGTGCTCACCGAGCGGCCTGCCGGCCGGGCCAACGTCACCACCGGCGTCCGGACCGGCGCGGCGCGAGCGGCGGTGTATCAATTCCTGCGCCAGCAGTGCGCGGCGAACCGTCAGGCCTACGTGGTGTATCCGGTGATCGAGGAGTCGGAGCGGCTGGAGGTGCGGGCCGCCACCACCATGGCCGGCGAGCTGGCGCAGCGGCTCGCATCGGTCCGCGTGGGCCTGGTCCACGGGCGCATGCGACCGGATGAACGTGACCGCGTGATGCGCGCGTTCCGGGATGGAGAGGTGGGCGTGTTGGTCGCAACCACGGTGATCGAGGTGGGCATTGATGTGCCCAACGCCACGGTCATGGTGATCGAACACGCCGAGCGTTTCGGTCTGGCGCAGCTGCACCAGCTGCGGGGACGCGTGGGGCGGGGAAGCGAGGCCAGCCACTGCATCCTTCTCACCGACGACCGGTCGGCCTTGCCTCGCCTGCGCCGGTTCGCTCGGCTGACGGACGGATTTCGGATTGCGGAGCTGGACCTGCGGGAACGCGGCATGGGCGAGCTCACCGGGGTCCGGCAGTCGGGCGACCTCTTCCTTCGGTTTGCCAATCTGGTGACGGATGCCGATCTCGTGGTCGCCGCGCGACGCACCGCGCTCCAGATGCTGGAGCGCGATCCGGCACTCGCCTCGCCGCGGCACCAGGCGCTTCGCCGCAGGATCGAACGCCGCTACGAGCGGGGGATCGAACTTTTTCGGGTGGGGTGAGCCTGTGACATTCGGGGTCCCGCGCGCGTATGGTTAGTGAGGGATCATGATGCGGGGACTTCCTGCCACCGGCGCGATCCTGCTTGCGCTCGCAGCTCCCTTACACGGCCAAGCCGTGCGCGGGCAGCTCGTCGATCAGGGTAACGGCTTCCCGATCGGCGGCGCCTTCGTGGTGTTGCTCGATCCGGCGGGCCAGGAAGCCGCTCGCGTGCTTACCGGACCCGATGGGACGTTCCTGTTGCGGGCTCCCTTGCCCGGTACCTACCGCCTGCGGTCCAAGCGGATCGGATTTCGTGTCGCCGAGTCGCCGCCCCTCGCGCTGGTGGAGGGTGAGACCATCAGCTACCGGCTCCAGGTGGCCGCGGTGCCCGCGCGACTGCCCCCGGTGGTGGTCGAGGGACATCCGCAGTGCGGTACCCGGGGAGAAGGAAGCACGGCGGTGGCCCGGCTGTGGGAGGAGGCTCGAGAAGCGCTGGCAGCGGTTCACTGGACGGCCGGTCAGCAGGCGCTGCGCTATACGGTGGAGCGCTTCGATCGGGACTTCGCCACTGCCGGGGGCCGGGTGCTCAAGGAGGAGCGGTTCACGCGGTCGGGTTACGGCGAGACGCCGTTCCGCAGCGTGCCCGGCGAGGAGTTGGTGAGTCGGGGGTACGTGGTGACGGGTCCGCGCGATACGACCGACTACTACGCCCCGGACGCCGAGGTGCTCCTCGGCGATGCGTTCGTGAACACGCACTGTTTCACTGCGCGGGAAGGCGGCGATGAGCACCCCGGCCTCGTGGGGCTGGTGTTCGAGCCGGCGCCGAATCGCACGCTCCCGGACGTGGAGGGCGTCCTGTGGATCGACCGGGCCAGCCTGGAGCTACGCTTCCTGGATTTCATCTACGTCAACTTACCGTGGGAACTGCCCGAGGGAGCCCTGGGGGGCCGCGTGGAGTTCATGCGCCTTCCTTCCGGCGCCTGGATCGTCAGGCACTGGTGGATCCGCATGGCGCGAATGGCGAGGGTGACCTACCCGGGCACCGGGCGGCCGGCCGACGCCAGGGTCATGGGGTTTCGGGAGGCCGGCGGTGAAGTGGTCATCATTAGCACCGGCCCTGGGGCCGTGGTGTACTCGGCGCTGGACGCCCTCCTGGAGGGCACCGTGGCGGACTCTACGCGTGATGGGCAGCCGCTGCCGCGGGCGGTCGTCTTCCTGGAAGGCGCCCAGGCGGAGACCAAAGCCGACGAGCAGGGCCGGTTCCAGATCGCGGCGCGGCTCGATGGCGAGTACGCGGTGTCGTTCCGTCACCCGCGGCTCGACTCGCTCGGCTTCACGCCGGACGCCGTGCCGGTGCGGCTGACGCGGGGCGGGCGCGCCGCGGTGACGCTGGGGGTTCCACCGGAGCCGGTGGTGGCCGCACGACTCTGTCCCACCGGGCTGGGGGAAGGAGATCGGGTGGTCGTGGGCAAGGTGTACTGGCACGGCACCACGTCGCCGGCACCGGGCGCGGAAGTGCGCGCCGAGTGGCAGGCCGTGCGGGGCGGGGCCGCGGGCCTCACGGCGAGAGCGCTTCAGGCGACCGCCACCACCGATTCCAGCGGGGCGTACGTGCTGTGCGGCATTCCCAGGGAAGAGCGCGTCACCGTACAGGTGGTCGGTGGCCCCGGACCCGGGGGCGCGGTGATCCTGGACTTCGGAGTAGCCGGCCTGTGGATCAATGAGAAGCAGTACCGAAGCCTGCCCGGCCGGATCTGGAAGCAGGACCTGGAGCTCGGGGGGCGAAATCCGTGAGGCTCGTGTAGCCCGCCGCTTTGCTTGTTCGTCATTCGGCATTCCGTTAGCATACCCGCGCCATGCAAGACATCACGCGCATCGGTGATCTGCCACAGCTCGTGGGGCAGTCGGTCACGGTCTGCGGCTGGGTGAGCACCACGCGGTCCAGCGGGAAGATCGGCTTCCTGGTGCTGCGGGACGGCACCGGGTATCTGCAGGCCGTGCTGGCCAAAGCGGAGCTGCCAGATGCGGTCTGGGAGGCGTTCAAGCAACTCACCCAAGAGATGTCGGTGTCGGTGACCGGCACGGTGCGCGAGGACGCGCGTGCGCCGGGCGGTGTGGAGCTGCTGCTTACCGGGCTCAAGGCCCTGGGCCCTTCCGTGGATTTCCCCATCACCCCCAAGGAGCACGGCACCCCCTTCCTGTTCGAGCACCGTCACCTATGGCTCCGGAGCCGGCGGCAGGTGGCGATCATGCGGGTGCGGCACGAAGCGATCCAGGCGATGCGGGATTTCTTCTATGACCGCGGGTTCGTGCTGGTGGATACGCCCCTGCTCACGGCGGCGATTGGGGAATCCGTCGGGAACCTATTCGAAACCGAGTACTTCGACCTCGGCAAGGCCTATCTGGCGCAGACGGGACAACTCTACCTCGAGGCGGCCGCCGCGGCCCTGGGCAAGGTGTACTGCTTCGGCCCCACGTTCCGGGCCGAGAAGTCCAAAACCCGCCGGCACCTGGCGGAGTTCTGGATGGTGGAGCCGGAGGTGGCGTGGTACGACGCGAACGACAACATGCGGCTTCAGGAAGAATTCGTGAGCTACATCGTGAGCCGCTGCCTGGAGCGGCGGAAGGAGGAGCTCCAGGAGTTGGAGCGCGACACGGCGCCGCTGGAGCGGGTCGCGCCGCCGTTCCACCGGATCACGTACACGGATGCGTTGCAGAAGCTCGAGGGGTTGGGTGCGAGCGTCGAGTGGGGGAAGGACATCGGCGGCGACGAGGAGACCATGCTGGCCAACTCGTTCGACCAGCCGGTGCTGGTCTACAACTACCCCAAAGAAGCCAAGGCGTTCTACATGAAGGAGAACCCGGACGACCCGCGCACCGTGTTGAACAACGACTGCCTGGCGCCGGAAGGCTATGGGGAGATTATCGGAGGAAGTCAGCGCGAGGACGACTACGATCGGCTCCTGGCGCGGATCCGCCAGGAACACCTCCCCGAAGACGCCTACGGCTGGTACCTGGACCTGAGGAAATACGGCACGTTCGTGCACTCGGGCTTTGGGCTGGGCGTAGAGCGCACGGTGGCATGGATCTGCGGCATCCCGCACGTTCGCGAGGCCATTGCGTTCCCGCGGCAGATGCACCGGCTCCGGCCGTAGGCCGCGAGCGCCTGCGGTACTGGCGCGCCTCTCGCGGCGGCGAACAAGGCGTACCAATCGCGCACGGAGCCATCGTGCACATCCCTGAGACGAAGCTTGACCTGCCTGCCGAAGGGATGGTCCTCGCCCTGGTCTGCGATGTGCTCCTCGGCGTGATGGCTCAGGAGCGTCACGACACCGTTGGTGAACGCCAGGTGACTGCTGTCGCCGAGCGGCGACTCATCGGATCTGCGTGAGCCTCACCATCAAGACATCATGCGGCGGGAGGGTCACGGCCAGCGGGCGGCTCGTCGTACCGGTGTCCCGGTGCGCCCACAGGTCGCGGACCCGGTACTCGACGGTGCCGAACCGCGCCTCGCGGCCGGAGTGGCCATCGGAGATGTCCTCGGACGCGAAATCGAACGTGACGGACCGGGGTTCGCCGGACCGGTTGAGCACGGCCATGGCCCAGTCGCCGCCAGAGAGCGGACGGAACCAGATCTGGACGCCATGCTCGGAGCGGTACGGGAACGCCTGCACGCCCAGCGAATCCTGGTCCACCGCGATCACCTCTCGGTTGGTCAGAATCGCGCGGGTTACTGTGCCCATCGACCGAAGGTCGTTGCCCGCGATCAGCGGGGCCGCGAGCATGCTCCACATCGAGAAGTGCGACCGGTCCTCGGCCTCAGTCATGCCGTTCCCCACTTCCAGCATGTCGGGGTCGTTCCAGCGGTCCGGCCCGGCATGCACCCGCAGCCCCTCCTGTTTGTCGAGGATCGGCAGGACGCCCCACGACTTCCAGGTGCCGTGGTCGATCACGCAGTCCCAGCAGGCCGTGATGTCGCCCGTGGTGCGCCAGAGGTGGCCCAGCGGTTTCGCCCATTCCCAGGGACGGTTGTCCCCCCACTCGCAGATGCTCAAGACGATGGGCCGGCCCGCCGCCTTGAGGGCCGCGCTCATGGTCATGTAAGCACCGCGGGCGTTCAACCCTTCCGTATTACACCAGTCGTACTTGAGGTAGTCGACGCCCCAGGCGGCATACGTGAGCGCGTCCTGGAACTCATAGCCGCGGCTCCCCGGGCGGCCGGCGCAGGTGCGCCACCCCGCATCCGAGTACAGCCCCAACCGGAGGCCGCGCGCGTGGAGGTAGTCCGCCAACGCCTTCATGCCGGAGGGAAAGCGCGCGGGGTCCGGCTGAATGGCGCCGCTCGCGTCCCGCGCCCCGTGCCAGCAGTCGTCGACGTTGATGTAGCGATAGCCTGCGTCACGCATGCCCGAGCCGACCATCGCGTCGGCGGTTTCCTTGACGATGCGCTCGTCGATGTTGCAGCCAAAGTGGTTCCAGCTGCTCCAGCCCATCGGCGGCGTGAGCGCCAGCCCCTCGTACTTCTGGGCAGACGCGCCCGATGCCACCAGCAGCAATGCGAACGGAAATGACCTTCTCACGAGCCACCACCCCGGACTGGTGCGCCAACCCTAAGTTCCTTCATCGATCGCGAGGGCGCCAGCCGTGGTTGGCGCCGAGCGTCTTGGCCTCCTCCCACAGCCGGTCCAGCGCTTCCAACTCGGCGTCCCCGATGCGAATCCCGCGCTGCGCGGCCAGCTTCTCCATCCGGCGAAATCGCGCCACGAATCGCCGGTTGGCTTTCTCCAGCGCGGCCCGGGGATCGCAGGCGAGCTTGCGAGCCAGGTTGACCACGGCGAAGAGGAGATCGCCGATTTCGTGCTCGACCCGCGCGCGATCCACCACGCGTCCGTCGCGCGTCTCCTTCTCGAGCTCGGCCAGCTCTTCGCGCACCTTCTGTGCCGGGCCTGCCGCGTCCGGCCAATCGAACCCCACGCCCGCCGCCCGTTCTTGAAGCCGGAACGCCATGATCAGGGCAGGGAGGTTCGGTGGCAGCCCGTCCAGCACGCCTGGTCCATCCTCCCCTCGCTCGGCGACCTTGGTCCGCTCCCAGTTGCCATGGCTGTCGGCCGCCTCTCGCGTCCCTGCGTCCTTTGCGGCCCCTCCAGCCCCTGCTGCCGTTGCCGCTCCTGCCGCCGCTGCCGCCCCGGCCGCCGGGGTGGGGAAGAGGTGGGGATGCCTCCGCCACATCTTTCGCTCCATAGCGGCCACCACGTCTTCGGTTCCAAAGCGATTCTTCTCCTCGCCGAGGACGATCTGGAACGCGAGGTGGAGCAGCAGGTCGCCGAGTTCGCTACAGATCGCCGTCGCCTCGCCTTGCCCCAGCGCGTGATCCAGCTCCAGCGCCTCCTCCACCAGGTAGGGGCGCAGCGTTTCGGGGGTCTGCGCCCCGTCCCAAGGGCACCGTCTCCTGAGATCGCGGACCAGCAGGACAGCGCGTCCAAGCGCTGATGGTTCTTGCATTTGCACCTCCGGGTCGGTTACAATACCCGGCCGTCCGTGAACGCGTCAACGCAAGCGCACCGGGAGCGGGCGTGGGTCGAGGTCGATCTCGCCAAGCTCGTGCACAATGCGCGGACCGCTCTGGCGGCGGCGCATGGCGCCCGGCTGCTCCCGATGGTCAAAGCCGACGCGTACGGCCTGGGTGCGGTGCCGGTGGCGAAGGCGCTGGAAGCGCTCGACCCGTGGGGGTTCGGCGTCGCCACGGTTCCCGAGGGCGCCCAGCTACGGGCGGCCGGCATTCGCCGGCCGATTGTCGTTTTCACCCCCGCCCAGAGTGAGCTGGAGCCCCAATTCCGGGCGCACGACCTGCGCGCGGTGCTGGACGATCCGGCGCTCGCCGCTCGGTGGAGCCTCCCGTTTCATCTGGAGATCGACACGGGGATGGCGCGGGCAGGTACCAGATGGGATGAGCCGGAGCGGCTCGCGGCCATCAGGTCGCCGCAGTTGGAAGGGGCGTTCACCCATCTTCACTCCGCCGACGTGGACGCCGATTCGGTCCGCGAGCAGTGGAGCCGCTTCCAGCAGGCGCTGAGCTGCCTGGGCCGCCGGCCGGCGCTGGTCCACGTCGCCAACAGCGCGGGAATCTGGCGCCTGGGAGAACGGCTCGATCTGGTGCGCCCCGGGGTATTCCTCTATGGCGGGAGTGTGGGTGACCACGCGCCTGCGCCCCAGCCGGTGGCGACGGTGCGGGCCCGGGTGGTGAGCACTCGCCGGATGCGCGCGGGTGACTCGGCGAGTTACGGCGCGACGTGGCGAGCCGATAAGGACACCCGTGTCGCCACGCTGGGGATCGGCTATGCCGACGGCATCCCGCGCTCCGTGCAGGGGCGCGCCCACGTGATACTCGGCGGTCGCCGCTGCCCCGTGGTGGGCCGCGTGACGATGGACATGCTGATGGTCGAGGCCGAGCACGACGCGCCGGGCGACGTGGCGACGCTGATCGGCTCAGACGGTAACGCGGCGATTACGCTGGACGAGTTCGCGGGCTGGGCGGGAACGATTTCGTACGAGATCCTCACCGGCCTGGGGCCGCGCCTCGCGCGTGAGTACCACCGATAGGACGCGGAGCCCGACTATTGTAGGTATTCACCGCGGAGATTGCAGAGACCGCAGAGAGGAAACGGCGGACCCTCCGGCGAAACGACCGCTGTGATCTCTGCGGTCTCCGCGGTGAAAAAAGGTCAATGGGCGACGGAAACGGATAACGAAGGGCATGGAAGATCCTCTGATCGCCGCAGCTCGGGCGGTGCGGGCGCATGCGTATGCGCCATACAGCAAGTTCACGGTGGGGGCGGCGCTGGAGGCGGACGACGGCCGCGTGTTCGTCGGAGCCAACGTGGAGAACGCCTCGTACGGTCTGACCAATTGCGCGGAGCGGGTGGCGGTCGGAGCAGCGGTGGCCGCGGGGGCGCGGCGGTTCCGGCGCCTGGTGATCGTGACCGACGCGAGCCCGGTGGCCGCGCCCTGCGGTGCGTGCTGCCAGGTGCTGGCCGAATTCGGGACCGAGCTGTCGGTGGAGTCGGTGGGGTCGCAGACCGCTCGCCGTTGGCTGCTCAAGGAGCTGCTGCCGGATCCTTTTGGGCCGGAGGCGCTGGCGTGACGCCTCGGTGGGGCTGGCTCGTGGTAGTGGCCTCGGCGGCCGGGATGGCGTGCCAGGACATCGTCTCGACGCCAGGCGTATGTCCCGAGTTCTGCCCCCAGGGCGAGATCCGGGTACACGACACCCTGCTCACCGGCGTGGAACCGATTGGCTCGTACAGCGGCTACCTCCTTCCCCAGGAGGCCAACGAGACGCAGATCGTGGGGCCGGGCGGACCCGTGGAAGCGCGGGCGCTGCTGGTGTTTGTGCCGTTCAGCGCCAAGTACGCCGGCGGCGACACCACGGTCAAGGACTCCATCCTTCAACTCGACTCGCTCCGCCTGAGGCTCCACATCGTTCGGCGCACCGCCGGCGTGAGCGGGATGACACTGGCGTTCCACGAGATCCCCATCGCCCTCGACTCCGCCACCACCTACGGGGACATGACCCCATACTTCCAGGACAGCACGTTGCTCGCGACCCTGTCCGTGCCGGATACATTGGTCAAGGACACCGTGGCGGCCACGTTCCCGGCGACCGCCTTGCGCTACCTCGGGGGCGACAGCCTGCAGGTCGGTATCGGGCTGCGCATCAGCTCCCCGGACCCGGCATTCGTGAGCCTCGGCTCGGACTCGGTGGCGATCGCGACCCGCCTCACGCGCTTCGTCCAGGTGGACACCTCCACCGGCGGCACGCGCGTCGTGCGGAGCGACTCCTGGGGAATCAGGTTCAAGACGTTTGTGGCGGATCCCGGCGGTCTCCCGCCCCCCACCGCGTTCGTCGCCGGGGCCGCGACCGGGGCTCGTGCCTTCATCAAGATGAACCTCCCGGCTTCAATCGTGGACTCGGCGCTGGTGGTACGGGCCACGCTGCTGATACCTTCGACGCGTCCCATCCTGGGCGCCCCCGGGGACACGTTCTTACTGCGGGTATTGGCGCTGGGCTCCGACTTCGGCCCTAAATCGCCGGTGGCGGACACGACCTACAGCGGCTCGGCCCGGGTGGTGGCGGGCAGCAGCGACACCGTGGCGGTGGACATCACCCGGATCCTGGGCCTGTGGCGAGGCAATACGACGGTGCCGCGCAGCGTCGTGGTCCAGGTAGAGCCCGAGGCCGCGTCCATCAGCACCATCGAACTGCCGGGGACGGGGTCCGCCACGCAGGCGGCCTTGCGCGTGACCTACGGACTGCCGTTCCGGCTACCGGGAACCTAGCCATGCGACGCTCCTTGGTCCCGGTGGTCCTGGGCTTGATGGTTCCGGCCGCGGTGGCGGCCCAGAACTCCGTCTACGGGTTGATGGGGATCGGCTTCCCTGGGGAGCCGCTGTCGGCTCGCGCCCGCTCGCTGGGAGGCGGGATTGGGGCCTTCGATCCCACGTCGGCGCTCAACCCGGCGACGGCGGTGGGGTTGGGGTGGACGTCGTCGGGACGGGCGCGGTTGGTCGTTGGGGGCGTGGCCGGCACCGCCCTGCGGAGCTTCACGGCGGGAGACTCCACCGTCACCGGGCTCCGGGAGACGCGGTTTCCCTTCGGCATCTTCGGTGGGACGATCCCGAATACGCGCTTCTCCTTCGCCGGGAGCTTCTCCACCTACGCCGAGCGGACCTACGACGTCACCATCACTGGCACCCAGGTGCTGCGGGGGGAGACGGTGGAGGTGACCGATCGGATCGCGTCCGATGGCGCGATCACCGACTTCCGCGGCGCCATCGCGTTCCGGCCCGGGCCCGGCGTGTTCGTCGGCGCGGCGTTCCATCTGCTGGGTGGGTCGAGCCGACTCACCGTGGCGCGTACGTTCTCGAACCCGGCCTATGCGCCCTACGCGGAACGAAGCCAGCTGGTCTTCTCGGGCACGGGGGTCTCGGCCGGTGTGGTGCTGCTACCCACCAGCGCCATCGAGCTGGCCGCGTCGGCCCGCCTGGACGGTAACCTCAAGACCACGAGTGCCACTAGGAGGGCCGGCACGGTCGGACTCCCCCTGAGCCTGAGCGGAGGGTTGCGACTGACGCCCGCGGCGGGGATCAGCCTGTCCTCAACCGCAGTCAGGCATTCGTGGTCTACGGCGCAGCCGGATCTGGCGGCGCCGACCCGGGCCTTCGACACCTGGGACATCGGCGGTGGCGTCGAGCTGTCGCGCCCCCAGGCGCGCGGCCTCGCGCCCCCGATTCGCTTAGGTATGCGCTACCGGCAACTGCCGTTCAGCAACGTGGCGACCCAACCCACCGAGACGGTGCTCAGCGGCGGCACCGGCGTGTCATTGGCCGGCGGCCTCGCCAACCTGGACCTGGCGGTGGAGCGGTTTCGTCGTTCGGGCGGCGGAGCCACGGAGCAGGGATGGCACTTCTCCCTGGGCATGGTCATGACCCCGGCGGGCTTTGGCCGCTGATGCGCATCTATCTCCGCACCTTCGGCTGCAAGGCCAACCAGTACGACACCGAGCTGGTGCGGCAGGCGCTGGAGAGCGCTGGGGCGACGCCGCTGGACGATCCGGCGCTGGCGGACGCGGCCGTGGTCAACTCCTGTACCGTCACCCACGTGGCCGAAGCCAAGATGCGGGGGTTGGTGCGCCGGCTGGCGCGCCGGCGGCCGGGCCTCAAGACCGTGGTCATGGGCTGCGCGGCGGCGCTGGACGACGGGACGATCGCGCACCTCCCGGGTGTGAGGGCGGTGGTGGGCGGGGCCGAGCCGTCGCGGGTGCTGGCGGCGCTGGGGCTGGCGACGCCGAGGGAGGGAGCGCTGCTTCGCTCCTTCGGCCGCGGCAGCCGCGCCTGGCTCAAGATCCAGGACGGCTGCGACGAGCACTGCACCTTCTGCGCCACCACCCTGGCGCGGGGGGCCAATCGCTCCCGTCCTCCGGACGACCTCGTGGCCGAAGCGGCGCTGCTCGCCGAGCACCATGAGGAAATCGTCCTCACCGGGGTTCACATCGGGACCTACGGGCGGGACGGTGACCGTGGCATGACCCTGGGCCGGCTGGTGGAGATGCTGGTGCGCCGGGTCCCTCGGGTACGGTTTCGGCTTTCGTCGGTGGAAGCGACCGAGGTGGACGATCTGCTGGCCGAGCTGATGATCGCCGAGCCGACGCGCCTCGCGCCCCACCTGCACGCGCCGCTTCAGTCGGGGAGCGATCGCGTGCTCAAGCGGATGGGACGTCACTGGTACACCGCCCGCGCCTATCGCGAGCGGATCGAGTGGCTGGCCGCGCGGCTGCCGCGACTCGGCCTGGGCGCGGACGTGATCGTGGGGTTCCCGGGAGAGACGGCGCAGGACCACCAGGCCACCATGGACCTGGTAGCGGCGCTCCCGTTCACCTACCTCCACGTGTTCCCTTACTCGGAGCGGCCCGGCGCTCCGGCCGGGCGGCTGGGCCGGCCGGTAGACCCACGAGTGGCCGCCGTGCGGGGTGCGGGGTTGCGCGAGCTGGCCGCGTCCCATCGGCGGCGGTATCAGGCGAGCCGGGACGGCGGACCGGCGGACGTGGTATTGCTGGGTCGGCAGGCCGCCCGGTTCGAGGGCCTCACGGAGGACTACCTGAGCGTCTATCTTGCGGCGGATAAGGCGAGGCCCCCTCGTCTCCGCGCCACGCTTCGCCAGGAGGGCGGGGTATTGCTCGCCGAGGCCGCCTGACGATGCCGCGAGTCTACGTCGAAACCTACGGCTGCCAGATGAACGTGGCCGACACCGAGCTGATCCTGGGACTGCTCGGCCGGGACGGCTACGTGCCGGCGGAGGGGCCGGAGGGGGCGGAAGTCATCCTGGTGAACACCTGCGCCGTGCGCGACCATGCGGAGCGGCGGGTGGTCGGCCGGGTGGGCGAACTCAAGCGCTACAAGCGCCCGGGCAACGTGCTGGGGGTGGTGGGCTGCATGGCGCAGCGCCTGGGGCCGGCGTTGCTCGAGCGGGCCCCGCACGTGGACCTGGTGGTGGGGCCGGACGGATACCGCGGGCTGCCCGACCTGATCGCCGCCGCCCGCTCCGGCCGGCGTGCGGCCGACGTGGCGTTCAAGGGGTGGGAGCACTACGAGGACGTAGATCCCGTGCGCCCCGACGCTGGGCCGTCGGCCTTCGTCACGGTCCAGCGGGGCTGCGATTATCGGTGCACGTTCTGCGTAATTCCGATGACGCGCGGCCCGGAGCGGAGCCGTAGACTGGGCGACGTCCTGCGCGAGGTGGAGCGGCTCGCGGCCGATGGCGTCTCCGAGGTCACGCTGCTGGGGCAGACGGTCAACAGCTACCACGACGGCCGGTCCGATTTCGCCGACCTGCTGCGGGCGGTGGGACAGGTGGCGGGGATCCGGCGGGTGCGGTTCACCAGCCCGCACCCCAACGACTTCTCGGATCGGGTCCTGGCGGCCCTGGCCGAGGTGCCGGCGGTGTGCGAGCACGTGCACCTCCCGGTGCAGAGCGGCTCGTCGCGGGTGCTCAAGCGCATGCTGCGGCGGTACACCCGCGAGGAATACCTCGATTGTGTGGCCCGCCTGCGCCGGGCGGTACCGGGCATCGCTCTCACCACCGATATCATCGTGGGGTTCCCCGGCGAGACCGAGCCCGATTTCGCGGAGACCGAGAGCCTGGTGCGCGAGGTGGGCTTCGACGACGCCTACACGTTCAAGTATTCCCCCCGTGACGGCACGCCGGCGCTCAAGATCCGAGATCCGGTGCCGGACCAGGTGGCCAGCGAGCGGCTGGAGCGCCTCATCGCCACGGTCCGGGACGTGGCGCGAGGGAAGAACGCGGCGCTGGTGGGCAGCACACAGGAGGTGCTGGTGGAGAAGCCGGCGCGCCGTGGCGAGCTGCTCCAGGCCAGAACCCGGACCAACAAGGTGGTGCTGGTGCAGGGCCCGCCCCAGTGGATCGGTTCGTATCGGATGGTGCGACTCACCGGAACCACCGGCGCCACCTTCACGGCGACGCCGGTCACTGCGGGCCGGGAGCTCTCGGTCGTGTGGTGAAGAACCTGCTGGAGCATCTTGTCGCCGAGGAATACGAGCGGCTCCGGCCGTCCGACTTCTGCGGCTGCCAGCAGTGCCGGGAGGACGTGATCGTGTTCGCTCTGAACCGTCTCCCGCCTCGGTACGTCGCGGGGGACGCGGGCGAAGTGATCGCTCACGTGGACCTGCACCGCGATCAAGGGATCGCCGACGTCAGCATGGTCCTGGTCGAGGCGTTTCGCCGGGTGGGGTCGGCGCCGCGACCTGGGCATGCTGGAGCGTCGCCCGGCGGCTGAGCTAGGCGGCCCATGCGGCCGCCCATCGTTCAGGTCACGGTGGCATACGGGGCCGGCCTCTGGGTCGGCCTCGCGCTTTCGGTGCCCCGGCCGTTTGGGTTGGGGGCGGCGGTCGCGGGACTCGCGGCGGGCGGCATGCTGGGATGGCCCGGCCTGGTGGCGGGGGCGGCCGGCATCGGGGTGTTGACGGGAGCGTTGGCCGAGGGCCGGCGGGAGACCTGGTGTGCCGTGGTCTGGTCGCCGCATCGCCACGCGGCTGTGGTGGCGTTGCACGATCGGACCGGACCGCGGGGCCTGGCCAGCGCCTCGGTCATCGCCGCGCCGGAGAAGTGCGGCGGTGATCTCAGGCTCATGGCCCGGACGGGAACCCTGGTGGCGGGAGCCCGTGCGGTGGTGGTGGGTGTGTTCCGGGCGCCGAGCGTCTTGCGGGTAGAGCACGTGCGGGTGCTGAGCGGACCTCGCCACACCCGATACGTCATCCGGGACCGGGTAGCCCGCCGCATCGAGCGGCTGTACGGCGCCCGCGCGCCGTTCGTGGAGGCGCTGGTTCTGGGACGCCGGGACGATCTCGATCCCCGGTGGCGTCAGGTGTTTGCGGACGCCGGGATCGCCCATCTCCTGTCCATCTCCGGGCTTCATGTAGGGATCATTGCGGCCTGGGTCCTGCTCCTCGCGCGACTGGTGCTGCGCCCGCCGCTCGCATCGCTGCTCACCACGGCCGCGGTGTGGGCGTATGTCGCGCTGTTGGGTCTTCCCGCGCCCGCAGTGCGATCCGCCGGGTTCGTGAGCCTCTATGCTCTGGCCAAGGCGCGACAGCGTCACCCGCCTCCCGACGCCGTGCTCGCCGTCGCAGTGGTAGTGGTGTTGACGCTGGACCCGCTCGCCGGGAGTGACGTGGGCGCCTGGCTGTCGGTGGCCGCGACCTGGGGCACGAGCTTTGCGCTGCGGCAACTTCCGCCGGCGCGCCGCAGGCAGCCCGTGGTGAGTCTGGTCGCGGCCTCCCTGGGGGCCACCCTGGCGACGGGGCCCATCACCGCGTTCGCGTTCGGTACCGTAGCACCTGTGGGGTTGCTGACGAATCTGGTGGCAGTCCCACTCGGGGGAGTGGCGGTCCCCGGGATCTTTGCGAGCCTGGGCCTGGGCGGCCCCATGGCGGCCGGTTCGGGATTGGCGCTCGCCGCCGTCGAACGCGCCGCCCAGGTCGCTGCCACGTTCCCCGGGGGCCAGGTTCACGGCGCCCCCGGGTTGGCCTTCGCGCTCCCGTGGGTTCTGGTGCTGGCCGCGGCGGTCTGGGTCAGCGGGCGGCGGCCCCGCCTGGGTGTGCTCCGCCTGCGCACCGCCGCCGTGCTCGCCGCCGGAGTGTGGGCCGGCGTGATCATCCCCGCGTCAGTGGCGCGGCAGCGCGGGAAAGAGCTTTGGCTCTCGGTGCTGGACGTGGGGCAGGGGGACGCCATCGTGCTGCGGACGCCGCACGGGCGCTGGGTCGTGGTGGATGGCGGTCCGCGAACGCCCACCGGCGACGCCGGGCGGAGCGTGGTGCTGCCGTTTCTCCGCCGCCAGGGAGTGCGGTCGCTCGATCTCGTGGTCGCGACCCACGGCGATGCCGATCACCTGGGCGGGATTCCGGCGTTGACGGCCACGCTGACGCCGGACCTGGTGGTCGAGCCGGCTCAGCCGCTGGGGACGCCGCTGTATCTCGAGTTCCTCCGAGCGGTAGATGAGGTTGGGGCCGCGTGGCGCCCGGGCCGCACCGGCGATACTGTGACGCTGGATTCCGTGACCCTGGCGGTCCTGCACCCGGCCCAATCCTGGGTGGACACGCAGCTTACGCCCAATGAGAACTCGGTGGTGCTGCGGGTATCGTACCGGGGGTTCGACGCCGTGCTGACCGGCGACGCGGGCTTTCCCGCCGAGTCGGCGTTGACAGCCTCCCTCGCGCCGGCCGAGGTGCTGAAGGTGGGGCATCACGGGTCGCCCGGAGCCACCGGGGATGCCCTGCTGGATCGCCTCCGCCCCACGGTGGCGGTGATCTCTGTCGGGGAAAATCGCTACGGCCACCCCAGTCCCGAGGTCCTCGGCCGGTTGGCGGCGCGGGGGACGGCCGTCTACCGAACCGACCGCGGCGGCACCGTAACGCTCCGCACGGACGGGAGCTATTTTGAGGTCGTTCAAGGTGCATCGGGGTCCTGGGTGGAGGGCATACGATGTCGTATTCACAGATTGTTACCATCGAAAGCTTCATTATGGAGCAGGAGCGCCTGCATCCGGCCGCGACGGGCGAGCTATCCAACCTCCTCTACGACATCGCCCTCGCGGCCAAGATCATCTCCGGCAACGTCCGGCGAGCCGGGCTGGTAGACGTCTTAGGCTTGGCCGGGCGCACCAACATCCAGGGCGAGCAACAGCAAAAGCTGGACGTCCTGGCCAACGAAACCATCAAGCACGCGTTCGCCCACACCGGCAGGGTGTGCGTCATGGCCTCGGAAGAAGAAGACGGCGCCATCCCCACGCCCACCGAGTACCACCCGGGTAAGTACGTCTTGCTCTTCGACCCGCTGGACGGCTCGACCAACATCGACGTGAATGTGTCCATCGGGACCATCTTCTCGATCCACCGGCGGGTGACGCGAAACGGCCCCGGTGGCCTCAAGGACCTGTTGCAGGTAGGTCGGAAGCAAGTCGCGGCCGGGTACATCATCTATGGATCCAGCACCGTCATGGTGTATACCTCGGGCCACGGCGTCCATTGCTTCACGCTGGATCCCACCATCGGGGAGTTCCTGCTGCTCAACCCGGACATCAAGACGACGGCCACCGGCAAGTACTACTCGGTGAACGAAAGCAACTACCCCCGCTGGACCCCCGGCTACCGGCGGGCGGTGGACGCGCTCAAGGGCGTGGATGGGAAGGGCGGCGGCAAGAACGCCCGGTATATCGGCTCCCTGGTGGCGGATTTCCATCGCAACCTGGTGGCCGGCGGCGTATTCCTGTACCCCGGCGACCAGAAGTCCCCCAAGGGGAAGCTCCGGCTGCTCTACGAGTGCGCCCCGTTGGCCTTCATCCAGGAGCAAGCGGGCGGCGCCGCGTCGGACGGGGTTCGACCCATTCTCGACATCGAGCCCACCGAGCTGCACCAGCGGACGCCCCTCGTCATTGGGAGCCGGGACGACGTGGCGTTGGTGGAGCGCACGCTCAAAGAGGCGGGAGAAGCCGGGTGAGCGAGGCCGAGCGCCACACGCCCTCCGGGTTACCGCTGGCGCCCGTATACGGTCCAGGTGACGTGCGTGGCGGCACGGCTGGGGAGTACCCCGGCCAGTTCCCATTCACCCGCGGCATCCATCCTTCCATGTACCGCGGCCGCCTGTGGACCATGCGCCAGTACGCCGGCTTCGGGACCGCGCAGGAAACCAACGCGCGGTTCCGCCAACTGCTTGACGCCGGCCAGTCCGGCCTCTCGGTAGCGTTCGACCTCCCCACCCAGATGGGATACGACTCGGACGCGGTCGTGGCCCATGGCGAAGTGGGCCGGACCGGGGTGGCGATCGACACGGTGGACGATCTCGCAGCCGTGTTCGCGGGGATTCCCCTGGACCGGGTGTCGACTTCCATGACCATTAACGCCACTGCCGCGGTACTGTTGGCGATGTATGTGGTGGTGGCGGAAGAGCAGGGAATCTCGCGGGACCGGATTCGCGGCACCATACAGAACGACGTGCTCAAGGAGTACATCGCGCGCGGGACCTACATCTTCCCCCTGGAGCCCTCGCTGCGGTTGATCACGGACACCTTCTGCTTCGTCC
>Ga0209172_10000776_pt1 | contig 81179 bp, 66 predicted proteins | sample LarsenN4metaG_FD_184113 | JGI IMG/M metagenome (GOLD analysis project Ga0209172, IMG submission 184113) | Hot spring sediment bacterial and archeal communities from British Columbia, Canada, to study Microbial Dark Matter (Phase II) - Larsen... ... | reverse complement strand
CGAACGCCGGAACCCCTTTCTCCTCGCCCGGCTTCTTGCTACAGTGCTCCATCGCGTCATCCTCCCGGCACCCGCCGCCAAGCGGGCGCGCAGCTCCTTAAAATTGCAACTGCGCCGGATGATGACGCGATTTCTACTTTTCCACCAGAGTCAAGACACTGCCAATGAGGAATCAGGTATCAGGAATCAGGTATGAGGAATGAGGAATGAGGAATGAGGAATGAGGAATGAGGAATGAGGAATCAGGTATCAGGAATCAGGTATCAGGGAGCGGGCGCCCTTGCAGGCCGGGTTCAGGCCCGCGGCCACCAGCACCCCGGCCTTGTGCAGCGCCTCGTTGAACGCGATGTAGTCGGACAAGAGCTTTTCGTCGAACGGGCCGTCGGGATCGGGAGTCGTACTGTTCTCGCCCGGTCGTGCAGTCATGATGAAATTCATGCTTCGATTTCCCCCTTCATCGCCGGCGAACGACTGGTGTGGAGATCGACATGCCAGCTCAGGAATCAATGCCTGATCCCTCGTTGGCTAGCCCATCCCTGAATCCTGATTCCCGAACCCTGACTCCCGAACCCTGACTCCTGAACCCTGACTCCTGAATCCTGACTCCTGAATCCTGAATCCTGACTCCTGAATCCTGATTCCTGAATCCTGATTCCTGACCCCCTGATTCCTGATTCCTGCAGTCTCCCGCTCGAAATCGCTGCATGGCTTGTGAGATCATCCATAGCCATGCCATCGCGACCTTTCGAGATCAGAGGAAACCTCGAGTCCAGTTATCCCGACGTCTTCACGCCGGAAGCGCTGGCCGCGCTGGCCGCGCTGGCCCCGCTCGATGCCGACCGCAAGGCCCTCATGAAGGCCCGCATCGAGCGTCGCCTCGCGCGGGCCCGCAACCGGCAGCGGATCACCTTCCTCGACCCGCAGTCGGTGATCCCTCGCACCCAGATCAAGGTGCAGGACGCCCGGGACGGCAGGTTCGTCGGCAGCGAGATCCCGAAGGATCTGACCCGTCAGTGGATTCAGGGCACCGGCCCGGCGGCGCGCCCGGGCGCCACGGTCGAGACGGGGCTTCGCAACGTCGCCTACGCGTTGCTCTCGGGCGCCGACGGCTGGATGTTCGACGGCGAGGACGCGCTCGGGCAGGTCTCGACGATGTCGCTGGACAACCAGCGCAACCTGAAGCTGGCGATTCACCGCGACCCGGTGTTCCTCAAGGTTGCCGAGAAGGTCGCCGGCGAGATGAACGCCTGGGCGAAAGGCTTCTTCGGCCACGAGACGATCGCCGACTGGCAGAAGCAGCTCGACTTCACGACCAAGATCTTCCGGCCGCGCGGCCTGCACCTCGACGACCGCCACGTGCGCCACTCGAGCGGCGACAGCTTCTCCGCCTCCATCGTCGACCTGGTGCTGTATGTCACCAACAACCACCGCCGGCTGCGTGAGGCGGGGTCGTCGGTGGTGCTGTATCTGCCGAAGATTCAGACCGCCGAGGAAGCGGCGCTCTGGAACGACCTGCTGACGACGCTCGAGCGCCACCTCGGCCTGGGCGTCGGGACGATCAAGGTCTACGTGCTGGTCGAGCAGATCGAAGCCTGCTTCCAGCTGATGGAAATCCGCGCCGCGCTCGGCCTGCACTTCGTCGGCTTCAACACCGGCCGCTGGGACTACATCAACAGCGTCTCGGACGCGATGGCGTGGGATCCGGGCTTCATCAACCCCAACATCGACGCGATCACGATGACCTACGGCTACATGCGGGTCTACGAGGATCGCGTGCGCCGGGCCGTGAACACGCCGGACGCCAGGGGCCAGTACGCGCTGTGGCAGGGCGGGATGGAGCCCCAGATTCCGGTCGGCTCCGATGTCGGCGTCACCAATGCGATGAAGCGCGCCGTTGCCGGCGCCGAGCGCGAGCAGCGTGAAGGCGCGAGCGGCAAGTGGGTCGCCCATTGGAAGATGGTCCACATCGTCAGGCCGGTGTGGGAAAAGGTCGGCCAGGACAATCAGCTCGGACGCTCGTTCCCGCCGCTGACCTACACCGATGCCGATGTTGACGGCCTGGTGATGCTCGAGCCGGCGCCGCGCACGATCCGCGGCGCCCGCGATCTGTTGAGTGTGGCACTCCAGTACGGCAACGCGTTCCTCCAGGGTCTCCAGGCAGCCGCGCTCAAGCCCGCCGACTTCTTCGGCAACGACGACGTGCTGTATCTCATGGAGGACATGGCGACCGGCGAGATCCGCCTGAGCATCCTGTGGGAGTGGCTGCACAAGCGCGCGCCGCTCACCGCCGACGACCCCGAGGTGGGCGTGAAGGCCGGCGACACCTTCACGCGCGAGCTGTACCTGAAGCTGCTCGCGCAGGAATACGAGAAGCTGCAGAAGGCGAGCAACCGCGACGTCCACGACGTGTCGAAGCGGACGACGCTCCCCATCGCGCGGGAGATCGCCGAGGTCTACGTCACGGGCGACGTGAAGCTGCCGTGGTACATCGACCTGCTGAACATCAATCTGAACAACTCGGATCTGAACGAGGCCAGGCGCCGGATCCGCATGCTGGCGGATGCCTTCGCGAAGGACGGCACGCGCATTACCGAGAACCTGGATTTCAGCGCCGTGTCGGCATAGAAGATGTTCGACGCGCGTCCGGTGCACAGGGACGTACGCGCGTCGGAGCGCTCATCCCCTCGCCCGCTGATGTAGTATGAGCGGCACTTCACGAGGGGACATCACGATGCGCCGAAGGCCGACCACGTTTGCCTGCGCCGCGGCACTCGTTGCCGCGGCCGCTGCGCTCACCGCGCAGTACTCGCTCACCGTCAACAAGGAACGCCTGATCAACGCCGCGAACGAGCCGCACAACTGGCTGCTGATGAACGGCGACTACGGCTCGCTGCGCTACTCGAAGCTGACCCAGATCAACCGCGACACCGTGAAGAACCTGCGGATGGTGTGGGCCCTGGCCCTCGGCGGGATGCAGGACGTCGGGCAGAACGGCCCCGAGAACGAGACGAACCCCCTGATCGACAACGGCTTCATGTACACCAGCGACGGGTGGGGGACGATTTACAAAATCGACGCGCGCGAGGGCAACCGCGGCAGGTTCGTGTGGATCACCGATCCGGGCGTGCCGCACGAGGGCAACACGTCGCGCACCCGCGGGATCGCGCTGTGGGAAGACAAGGTGCTGGCCAACCTGCCCGACGGCCGCGTCATCGCCATCAACCGCGACACCGGCGAGATCATCTGGGACAGGAAGATCACGACGAAGAACGAGTTCGGCAATCAGGAGCGCTTCCTGACCGCGCCGCTCGTCGCCGACGGCAAGGTGCTGGTGCACAACGGCGCCGGCGATGGCGGCACGCGCGGCTGGGTGGCGGCGCTCGATGTCAACACCGGCAACGAGTTGTGGCGCTGGTACACGGTGCCGAAGCCCGGCGAGCCCGGCAGCGAGACGTGGAAGGACGATCACAATGCCTGGAAGACCGGCGGCGGCGGAATCTGGCAAACGGGCTCGTACGATCCGGAGCAGAACCTCTACATCTTCGGCACCGGCAATCCCTACCCCATCTACGATCCGCAGTTCCGGCCCGGCGACAACCTCTACACCAACTCCGTCGTCGCGCTGAACGTGGCCACCGGCAAGATGGCGTGGTACTTCCAGTACACGCCCAACGATTCGTGGGACTACGACGAAGCCGGCGTGTTCATGCTCTACGACACGACGATCAACGGCCGGATGCGCAAGGTGGTCGGCCACTTCGCGCGCAACGGGTTCTTCTACACCGTCGATCGGACCAACGGCCGGTTCATCGCCGCCGAGAAGTACGTCAACGATCTGAACTGGACGAAAGGCATCAATCCGGAGACCGGCAAGCCCGTTGAGTACAACCCGAAGCTCGACGTGCAGATCTACAACCCCGAGGCGCGGGCGCTGCGCGGCGACCCGCAGAAGCGCACGTGTCCGACATGGCACGGCGGCGTCGCCCATCAGCCGATGGCCTACAACCCGGTGAAGAAAATCGCCTACGGCGTGGGCACCGAGGGCTGCTTCTCGCAGAACGGCGCCGCGGTCGGCGTGCTGTCGAAGGACGGCGGGGTCGACAACAAGACCAGCCAGCCGCGGAAGTACAGCAGCGATCTCTATTACGGCTCGCTCACCGCGTTCGACACCGTCAACCACAAGGTGATCGCCAAGGCCGTCACCGAGATCGAGATTCGCTCGGGCGCGCTGGCCACGGCCGGCGGTCTGGTGTTCACGGCGCTCCAGGACGGCTGGATCGTCGCCTACAACGACGAGACGCTCGAGGAGTTGTGGCGCTTCAACGTCGGCACGCCGCTCAAGGGCGCACCGGTCACTTACGCAATCGGACCGAAGCAGTATCTCGCCGTCCAGGCCGGCGGACGCCACCTGCATCCGATCAACTGGGACAAGCTCGAGAACTCGAGCTACCTCTTCGTGTTCGCTCTCAACTAGGAACAGGAATCAGGAATCAGGAATCAGGTATCAGGTATCAGGTATCAGGTATCAGGTATCAGGAATGAGCCAGGAAGGAGGTCTCAGGTCTGAGGTCTCAGTTATCCCTGATTCCTGGCCCAGCCCTGATTCCTGATTCCTGATTCCTGATTCCTGATCCCTGATTCCTGATTTTCCTACCATTTCCTCCCTGGCCAGATGCGTTCGAGATATCCGCCGACCGCGTCCTGCAGCTCCTGAACCGATCCGTAGCGCGCCTCCCGGTCGGCGGCGACAGCGCGTCGCAGGATGCCGGCGAGATCCGGATCGAGATCCTGGTCGCGCTCGACGGCCGTGGCCGCGTCGGAGTCCCACGTCCAGTCGAATCCAGCCAGCATCGTGTACAACACCGCGCCGAGCGAATAGACGTCGGCGCGCGCGTCGGGAGGAGGTCCCGGATCAGGCCACTGCCGCCTGGACACTTCCGGCGCGCTGTACCCGGGCGTCGTCGACGGGTTGTAGGCCTCGCCCGCCGAGTGGCGCGCCGCCTCGTACGACGACTCGAAGTCGACGATGCGGATGATGTGGCGCTGGCGCTCGATCCGGTGCAGCACGTTCATCGGGTTGAGATCGACGTGGAAGATCGGAATGCGATGGAGCTCGGCCAGCGCGCGGAACACCTCGATGGCGGTCAGGAGCGAGCCGACCAGCCGGCCCGACACCCGCTCGGCGGGGATCGACGTCGCCAGCGGGGGCTCGTCGAACAGCGTCATGATCAGGTAGACGTTGCCGTCGCGCAGACGTCCGTGCGCGTGCACGAAGGGGAAGTACCACGAGTCGGGCAGCGCCTGGTTGATCGTCGTGAGCGAGGCGATCTCGTTCAGCAGATTCTGCTGATAGATCGTCCCCGGCCTCGTGGTCGTCTTGATGAGCACGTCGGTCCGGGTCTGCCGGTCGCGCGCGATGTAGAGCTGATGCCGGACGTGCTCTTCCGAGGCATGGCCGCTGCGCTCGGGCGCGAGCCGCCGGATGTTCTTGAGGCGATCGAAGTGCGGGGACTCGCGGCCGAGATCGAAGAGATGCGCCATCGTTCCTGTGACGATACCCCGCCTGGCGCATGCGGCGCGAGTTGGCGATCCCGGCGACGAGGCTTCTCAGCCTTCGCCCCACCCGCGCTATAGTGCGGCGTGAACGGAGAGGGCAGATGAGAACCAGCGCCGCTCGACTCGTGATCGCCGCACTTCTCGCAGCGTCCGTCGTCGTCTTCTGTCAACAGCAGCCCCCGGGCCCACTGCCGCCGGGACAGACCAACGATCCCTTCCCTGCCCCGATCAACGCGACTGAAGGCGTCATTCGGGTGGGCGTGCGGGAATTCGCCTCGCTGCCCGACATCGATGGCGTGGCGGCGCGGATGATGCACCTCGTATACGAGCCGGCGACGAAGCGGCTGTTCGTCAACGACATGCGCGGTCCGCTCTACAGCGTGAGCCCCGACGGCAGGGCCGTGTCGCTGTATCTCGACATCAACGCGCCTGCCTGGGGCATACCCGTCCAGTCGATGGGACGCGAGCGCGGATTTCAGAGCTTCGCGTTCCATCCGCAGTTCGGCCAGCCGGGCACACCCGGGTTCGGCAAGTTCTACACCTACACCGATACCAGCAACCAGGCGCCGGCCGCCGACTTCACCACCCCGAACCCGAAGTCGACGCACGACACGGTCGTGCTCGAGTGGACGGCGCGCACGCCGACCGCGCCGGCGTACGACGGCGGACCGCCTCGCGAGCTGTTCCGTCTCCGCCAGCCGTTCGCCAACCACAACGCCGGTCACATGGCCTTCAACCCGCTGGCCGCACCCGGCAGTCCGGACTTCGGGCTGCTCTACATCGGTGTCGCCGACGGCGGCAGCGGCGGCGACCCGATGCGCCTGTCGCAGAATCCCGGCTCGGCGTTCGGCAAGATCTTTCGCATCGATCCGCTCGGCAACAACAGCGCGAACAGGAAGTACGGCATCCCGGCGGGCAATCCTTTCGCCAACACCGCCGGCGCGCTGCCGGAGATCTACGCCTACGGTGTGCGCAACCCGCAGCGCCTGGCGTGGGACAGCCGCAACGGCAATCTGTTCGTCGCCGACATCGGCCAGAACATCGTCGAAGAGATCAGCCTCGTCACCCCAGGCGCCAATCTGGGGTGGAACGACTGGGAGGGCAGCTTCCGCTTCATCGGCCGGCAGGCGGTGAGCACCGAGAAGCCGCGCAGCGATCCGAAGGTGACGTATCCGATTGCGGAATGGAGTCAGCTCGATCCCCTCCTCCAGTCCAACTCCGCCGCCAGCGGCCTCGTCGTGTACCGAAGCAACCGCATTCCACAACTCGCCAACCTCGTGCTCTTCACCGACATGCCCAGCGGCGAGATCTTCTACGTGCACGCCGACAAGCTGCCGTCGGGCGGACAGGACTCGATTCGGAGAATCCTGCTGAGCTCGAATGGCGAGGCCAGGACGGCGCTGCAGATCATTCAGGAAAAGAACAGGGCGCAGGGGAAGACGCCGGCAACGCGCGCCGACCTGCGGCTCGCGATGGGACCTGACGATCAGGTGTTCCTGCTGAACAAGGGCGACGGCACGATTCGCGTGCTGGTCCCGTGAGCCCACCGAGGAAGCCCCTCCCCTGCGTGCCCTGCGCCCCCTGCGTTTCAATCCCCCCTCTGCGATCTCCTGCCGCCCACAAAACCCTCGGCCCGCTGTATAGTGCCGCCATGCAGAGACGAGAATTCCTGGCCGGCATGGCCGCCGCGCCGCTCGCCGCCCTCTCACGCCCGGAACAGGCCTCGGCCGCGCAGGCGGCTGCCGCCAAACGCAACCCGATCAGGCAAAGCGTGATGCCCTCCGTCTGGGGCGCCGATTCCAAGCTGTCCTTCGAGGAGCGCTGCCGGATCCTCGCGAAGATCGGCTTCAAGGGCGTCGACCTTCCGACTCCGGAACAGGTGCCGATCATGAAGAAGTACGGCCTGACTCCCGCGCTCATGACGGGAGCCGGCACCACGTTCCGCGACGGGCTGGTCCGCAGAGAGCTGCACGACAAGTTCGAGGCCGCCTTCAGAACCGGCATCGATACGTGCGCGGCGCTCGGCTGTCCCAATCTCATCGCCATGCCCGGCGAACGGCGCGGCATGTCGCGCGACGAGACCATCGCCAACACCGTGGCGATCCTCAACCGCGTCAAGGGCTATGCCGAGCAGAAGAAGGTGACGCTCTGCATGGAGATCACCAACTCGAAGGTTGCCGCCGATCAGCGCACCGACCAGACGTTCAACCGTCTCGACTGGGGCTGGGAGGTGTGCAAGGCGGTGGGATCACCCAACGTGAAGATCGTCTACGACATCTATCACGTGCAGATCATGGACGGCGACATCGTCCGCAACATGCGCGACAACCTCCAGTACATCTGCCACATTCACGTCGCCGGCGTGCCGACGCGTCAGGAGATCGACGACACGCAGGAGCTCAACTACCGCTTCATCGCCAGAGCCATTGCCGAGTCCGGGTACACGGGGTTCGTTGCCCACGAGCACCGTCCGGGGCCCAGCCGCGATCCGATCAAGAGCCTCGAGGAGTGTTTCGCGATCATGAACGTGTAGCGACGCGCCCCGCGAGTACAGGGATATCACGGGCGCCCGGCACCGCGCGCGAGTCGAGGATGCAGAGATGAGACGGCATTCCATTCTTCTTGCGGTGACGCTTCCTCTCCTGTTCTGCCCGCCGGCCTTCAGTCAACCGCCCGGCGGTGCGGCTGGAGGCCGTCCCGGCGCCGCGACCGGGGCGGCGCTGCCCGGCATGCCGCCCCCGAGCGCAGCCAGACAGACCGGCACCGCACGCATTCGCGGCCGCGTGGTCGCCGCGGACACCGGCGCGCCGCTTCGCCGCGCCCAGGTGCAGGCTGTCGCCGCTGACGCTCAGGCGCGCCGCACGACGACGACGGATGCCGACGGCCGCTACGAGTTCACGGATCTGCCGGCCGGGCGGTTCGTCGTCAGCGTCTCGAAGACCGGCTACGTCACGCTGCAGTACGGGCAGCGGCGCGCGTTCCAGGCAGGAACGCCGATCACGGTGGCCGAGGGCCAGCAGCTCGATCGCATCGACGTCAGCCTGCCGCGCGGCGCCGTCATCGCGGTGCGCGTCACCGACGACTTCGGCGATCCGCTCGCCGGCGTCCAGGTACAGGTGCAGCGGTATCAGTACGGCCCGGACGGGCAGCGGCGTCTCACGCCCGTGTCGACGGGGATCTTCCTCGGGCTGACGACCACCGACGACCGCGGTGAGACGCGTCTGTTCGGCCTGATGCCCGGTGAGTATGTGGTGAGCGCGATCGCTCGCAGCGGGATCGTTCCGACGCTGCCCAACAGCACCGATACCAGCGAAGGGTTCGCCCCCACGTTCTATCCCGGCACGGTCAACTCCGCCGAGGCGCAAGCCGTCTCCGTCACGGCCGGCAACGAGACCGCCATCCAGTTCTCGATGGTGCCTGCCCGTCTGGCGCGCATCAGCGGCACCATCGTCGACTCCGAAGGACGTCCGTTCGCCGGCGCGATGGTGCAGTTGATGTCACGCCAGGGCAGCGGCATCACCACCTTCGGCGCCGGATCGGTGAGCACCGACGGGACGTTCACGATCTCGGGGGTGCCCCCCGGTGAACACTCGATCGAGGTTCGGCCCATCCCGCGTCCGGGGGCCACCGGTGCTGAGTTTGCGTCGGTGCCGATCGTCGTGTCGGGCTCCGATCTCACCGGCATTCGCGTAGTGACCAGCAGGGGTGCGCTGGTCACGGGACGCGTGGTGTTCGAAGGCACATCGCCGCGCGTGCTGCCGGGCGGAACTCCTCTGCGCGTGTTCGCGCAGCCTGCCGATGTGTCGCGGCCGCTTCTCATGCTCGGCGGCGGTGATCCCCTCACCAACGGCACACTGGACGAATCCGGCGTGTTCCAGTACGCCGGCGCATTCGGGCGTTTGTTCTTCAGCGTGTCAACGCCGCCGCCGTGGACGCTCAAATCCGTGACGCTGGACGGCGAAGACATCACCGATGAACCGATCGACTTCACCGGCAAGCAGAGCGTCAGCAACCTGGTCATCACACTGACCGACCGCGTCACGCAGATCGCGGGGCAGGTCAGCGACGCACAAGGGCGGACGCTGCGCGACTACGTGGTCGTGCTCCTGCCCGCTGAAGCGATACAGGAACCTGTCGCACTGGGACGCGTGATTCGCACGGCACGGCCTGACTCCAACGGGCGCTTCCAGGCACGCGTGCGGCCGGGACGGTACGTCGCCGCCGCCGTCGAGGATCTCGAGCAGGGACGTCAGTTCGCACCCGAGTTCCAGGAGCAGCTGCGGCGCGGCGCACGCGAGATCGCCGTGCGCGAGGGCGACACCGTCACCGTCGATTTGAAGCTGACGACCGGGCTGTAGCCGCGGTCTCGCCTCGGGACCGTGTCCTGACGCACGATCGGCGCGACGTTTCTGTGGCGAAGCGGCGGGAAGAAACGCGCTCGAGCCGCGGTTGGACGCGTCCGTGCGGCGTTACTGCCGAACAATCATGTACGACGCGACAAAAGAGGCGACCGCACTGTGTGAAAGCCGGATCACGGGAGATCCTTGCAGACCTCGACTTCGGAGCCGAAGTACTCGATGCACGCCGCGCGATTCATCGGCCCCTTGCCGACGACCTTCGCGATCAGAAAGTCGACCACCGACTCGATCTCGCGCGGCTGCAAGGTCGCCGGAGGATCGGGGAGACCGCCAAGCTTCTTCAGCGCCGCCTGCGTCATCCCGTAGCAGCGGCCGTCGCTGTACGCGAAGCGATCGAAGGCCGGCATCGCCTTGCCGGGCACGCCGCACTTGATCGCGATGATCAGCGTCTCCCGATCCAGCTTCGTCGCCCGCAGGTCGGCCCCGTCGGGCATCTGCGTGTCCATCTTCCGTCCATCGGCCGCCCATCCGTGGCACGCCTGGCAGTCGCCCTTCGTGCGGAAGATGCGCATGCCGGCGGCGACGCTCTCCGGGTCGGGAGCGGCCGCCGGCGCCTGCGGAGCGGCGGAAGCAGTCGTCATGAGGAAGAGAAAAACGGCCGCGCAACCGAGGGGTGATTTCATGGGCGTATTGTAGTGACAGAGGGCACGGAGGTGGCAGAGTCTGCGACTTCTTGCCAGGGCGCTACGGTTTATCCTCTAGCGACGTCCAGGTGCCGATGACACTGCAGAGCCTGCGCACCAGAAAGGAATGGCAGTTCTTCGCCGTTCTGCCGCACGCCGACGCGCTCCTCGCTCTCGTCTGGTGGGTAATCCTGATCGCCCGCGGTCTCCTGCCGGCGCTCTTCGCAATTGCGATGGGCCAGCTCGTCTCCGCCGTGCAGGGGGGCACGGGCCTGACGGGACCGTTGACGCTGGTCGGCGTGTCGTTCGTCCTCCTGCAGATCCTGGCGCCGATCCACCAGGCCGTCAGCTGGAATCTCGGCGACCGCACCGCGGCATGGCTCTACGACCGGCTCACCGAGGCCTGCATCCGCCCGCCGGGCATCGGCCACCTCGAGAATCCCTCGCTCACCGCCGACCTGACCGTCGCGCGCGACTTCGACCTCGGGCAGACGGGTCCGCCGCTCTCGATCTCGCTGGACTTCATCGCCGCCGGACTGGTCGAGTTGATCGGCGGTCTCGCCTGCGTCGCCGTGCTCGCCGCCTACACCTGGTGGGCGCCGCTCGTGCTGGGCGGCGGATGGCTGGCGACCCACTACCTCCTGCGCGAGAGCGGCGTCTGGCGCGATCGCAATACCGACGAAGTGCGCAGCGCGCAGCGCGACGCCGAGTATGCGTACCGCATGGCGGTGGACCCGCCGGCCAGCAAGGAGCTGCGGCTGTTCGGTCTCGCCGACTGGGTGCTCGATCGCTTCGTCGCGCGCCGCACGCGGCTGCATCAGCTGCAGTACGAGGCCACGCGCCTGCGTGAGCGGCCGGTCACGCTCAGTCTGCTCATCGTCGTGACCGCCAACGTCATCGTCTTCTACGCGCTCGGACGCGATGTACTCGACGGAGCGCTCGATCTCGGCCGTGTGGTGATGTTTGCGCAGAGCGCGATCGGCGCCTCGATGATCGCGTTCGGCGGCCTCAACTGGGCGCTCGACGGCGCGTCGGCGCCGGTGGCCGCCGTGCTGCGGCTCGAGCCGGCGATGGCGTCGAGCGGCGCGCTTGCCGCCGGCCGCCGCGATGCCGCCGGCGCTCCCGCGCGGGAGATTCGGTTCCGCACAGTCACCTTCGCCTATCCCGGCGGCGGACCGCCGGTCCTCGACGGCTTCGATCTGACGATTCCCGCCGGCACGTCGCTCGCGATCGTCGGGCAGAACGGCGCCGGCAAGACGACGCTGGCGAAGCTGTTGTGCCGGTTCTACGACCCGCAGGAAGGCGCCATCGAGATCGACGGGGTCGATCTCCGCCAGTTCGACATCGCATCGTGGCGCTCGCGGATGACGGCGGTGTTCCAGGACTTCACGCGGTTCGAGCTGCCGCTGCGCGACAACGTCGCTCCGGCGGGTGCGCCGGAGGATGAGATCCGCGCGGCGCTCGCCGCGGCGAGCGGCGCGAACCTCGCCCGCCTCGATACCGTGCTCTCGCGCAGCTACGACGGCGGCACCGATCTGTCCGGCGGACAATGGCAGCGCATCGCTCTCGCACGAGCGCTGTGCGCCGTGCGGATGGGCGCCGGCGTCGTCATCCTCGACGAGCCGACCGCGCAGCTCGACGTGCGCGGCGAAGCCGAGATCTTCGAACGGATTCTCGCCGCGACGCGGCACTGCACCACGATCCTGATCTCGCACCGCTTCTCCACCGTCCGCCACGCCGATCGCATCTGCGTCGTCGAGCACGGCCGCGTCGTCGAGCTCGGCACGCACGACGAGCTGATGGCCAGAGGCGGACGCTACAAGACGATGTTCGAGCTGCAGGCGCAGCGGTTCGGCGCGGAAGACGAGGAGGGCAGGACCTATGACGTCCTCTCCTGAGGCGGTCCGCTCGAATCCGGAGCCCGCGGCCGGCGCCGCGCGGGATGTGAGCACGCAGCTCCCGCGGGCGCTGCCCTCGATGTGGCGTCTCTGCAGGCTCGGATACCGGTACGAGCCGCGGCTGATGTCGGCATCGCTGGCGCTGGCGCTGCTCAGCGCGCTGCCCGATGCGCTCCTGGCGCTGTGGCTCGCCCTGCTCGGCAGGGGCGTGCTCGAGCAAAGCCGGTTCTCCGTGATGACCGCCGTGGTCGGGCTCGCGCTGTCGGCGGCAGGCACGTGGTTCCTGCGCACGGTCAGCACCCGCGTGCAGCGGCGCTTCCGCGACAAGGTGACGATCGCGCTCGAGTCGCACGTCGCGCGGCTCCAGGCCACCGTCGCCACCATCGCGCACCAGGAGCGTCCCGACTACCTCGACCTGCTCGACATGCTGCGCAACCAGGTGTTCGTCCTGGACCACATGTACATGTCGGTGTTCGCGACCGGCGGATGGATCCTGCGGCTGGGCGTCACCATCGCGCTGCTCGTCTGGGTGCACCCGGCGCTGTTCCTGCTCGCCGCGGCCGCAGTGCCGGCGGTGCTCACCGCCGCCTGGCGTCCGCGGGTCGAGCGCATCGTCCAGGAGCGCAGCGCGCAGAGCGAGCGGCTGGCGCGGCACCTGTTCACCGTGGCCACGACGGCGGCACCGGGCAAGGACGTCCGCCTGGCGGGCATCGGCAACAGCCTCATCGCCGATCGCCGCCGTGCGTGGGAGCACGGTCACCGCCCGATCGCCGACGTCCGCTGGCGATCGGCGATGTGGCACACGCTGGCCTGGGCGGTGTTCGCCGCCGCGTATGTCTCGGCGATCGTGTTCGTCGCGTCGGTGCTGCGCGCGCCGGCGAGCAGCGTGCTGCTGGTGCTGGCGGCCGGTGCCAGGCTGTCGGCCTACGTCGGCGCCACGGTTGGCGAGATCGGGTTCCTCACCGGCTTCTGGATGTACGGCGCGATTCGTCTTGCGTGGCTCGAAGATTATGCTGCGGCGGTCTCCGCGAAGGCCGACCGGCCGGTGCCGCAGCGTCTGGCGAAGGGCATCCGCTTCGAGCACGTCTCGTTCGCATACCCGGGCACCACGCGCCTGGTCCTGGACGATGTGAATCTGACGCTGCCGGCGGGTGCGGTGGTCGCCGTCGTCGGCGAGAACGGCGCCGGCAAGACGACGCTCATCAAGCTGCTGGCGAAGATGTACGAGCCGGTCAGCGGGGCCATCTACATCGACGACACGCCGCTGTCGCGTGTCCGCGCCGAAGACTGGCGGAGGCGGATGGCGGGTGCGTTCCAGGACTTCTTCCGTTTCGAGTTCACGGCGCGCCACGCGATCGGCGTCGGCGACATCCCGCGGCTCGACGAGGCGCCTGCCGTGATGACCGCCGTCGAACGCGCTGGCGCCGGCGACGTCGTGGTCAAGCTCAAAGCCGGCATCGACACGCAGCTCGGCCCCACCTGGCCCGGCGGCGTCGACGTGTCGTTCGGCCAGTGGCAGAAGCTGGCGCTGGCGCGCGGGTTCATGCGCGACGAGCCGCTGGTACTGGTGCTCGACGAGCCGACCGCGGCGCTCGACGCCGAGACCGAGCACGCGCTGTTCGAGCGCTATGCCGCGGCCGCCCGCGGCGTGGGACCGGTTCTGTGGGAGCGGCCCGACAACGGCCGCATCACCATCCTGGTGTCGCATCGCTTCTCCACCGTGCGAATGGCCGATCTGATCGTCGTCCTCGACGGCGCTAGGGTCGTCGAGGTCGGACCGCACGAGGAGCTGATGGCGCGAGGCGGGCAGTACGCGGAGCTCTATAACATCCAGGCCGCAGCGTACAAGTAGGGCCGGTCTTTCCGGGCCGGCCCTGATCTTCGGCCTGCGCCCCTCATTCGGCGAAGATCACGGACCGTCCTCAAGGACGGGGCGTACGCTGAACGTGATCTCCGGGGTTCGGCTGTCGTTCGCCGACGATCACGGCCGGTCCGAAAGGACCGGCCCCACGGAGAGGACGCCCCCTCCGGCTTCCGCGCGCTTCGCCACGGACAGCTGCACGGTGAAGAACCGGTACAACAGCCACGAGTCGAGCACGCCGACGCCGACGAGCACGAGATAGGCCAGGCCGCTCTCCACGAGGCCGAGGCTCTGGAGCAGCGCCGATAACCCGAACCCGACCACCCACGCGTCGAAGCTCATGCACACGCGGCGGAAGGTCTCGGGACGGATGCGTTGAATGAGGAACGCCCCGATCGGCACGCCGATCAGGATGCTCGGCAGGATGTAGGGAATCAGCGCGAAGCTTTCCGCGCTGTAGAGCCCCGCGTGGTAGTAGGCGACGGCCGTGAAGGACGACTCGGCGAGCCGGATCAGCCCCAGCGCGGCGCGGAAGTCGGTCTTGGTGAGCCCCTGGTTGCTCAGCAGCACCGCGAGCGGCGGCCCCGAGATCGTCGTCACCGAGTACAGAACGCCGACGCCGCCGCCGAACGCGAAGCCGGCCGAACGCTCGGCCTTGATCGGACGACGGTAGCCGGCGGCCTGGACGAGGATGAGCGGCAGCAGGACGATGAACGTCGCGAACTTGAGCCAGCCTGGATCGACCTCCGACACCAGCGCCGTGCCGATCAGCACACCCGGCACGAGGCCGATCACGATCGGCATCCCCCGCCGCCACACCGCCGGCAGCGCCGCGCGGTTCACCCACAGCACGTAGGCATTGAGCGCCACCTCGATCGGTACCAGCGCCGGATTGAGGACGCGGTTGGTGAGGAACAACAGCGCGAGCGGCACGGTGATCGACGAGAACCCGTACCCGAGCGCACCGTTGACGATGGCGGCGCCGAGCGTGATGGCGGCGAGTGGAAGTGCGTAGTCCATGGCTCGATTCCCCGGGGCGCGTCCACAGACGCGCCCCTTCCGTCCCGTGTTCAGGCACGTTCACAGGAACGTGCCCCGGCGTTCTATCGCCACACCGGCGTCCGGACGGTCACGCCGAACGTCCGGGGATCGCCGAGGAAGCCCACGTAGATGCCGGTGTTTCCGCCCACCGGCTGGAGCATCTCGTAGTAATCCTCGTCCAGCAGGTTGCGCGCCCACACCGACACCGACCAGCCGTTCGATCGCCGCAGCCCGATCCGGGCGTTGACGATCGCATAGCCGTCGATGACCAGATAGCGCGACGGCGTCGGATTCGACGAGAACTGGGAACGATACGTCGTGTCGGCTCCGGTGAAGATCTCCCTGCCGCCGCCGACCGGGTGTGCGTACTCGCCGCCGAGCGAGAACGCCCACTTCGACAAGCCGGCCAGACGCGAGCCCGAGATGTCGACGAACTGCGGCCCGCCGACGTCCTCGAGCGCGGCCGGGGCCCTGGTGAACCTGACGTTCCGGCCGTCGGCATACGCCGCCGTTCCGTAGACGAACAGGTTGTCGCTGACCCGCGCGCTGCCGTCGAACTCGACGCCGCGCACGCGCACCTTCTCGGCGTTGGCGAGATAGCCGCGCAGCGCGCTCGGATCGCCGCCGAAGACCGTCGTCTGATAGTCCTTGACGGTGGTGTTGTAGGCGCTGAAGTTGGCGGTGACGCCGGGGCGCGGCGACGTCTTCACGCCCACCTCGACGTGGCGCTCGTCTTCGGGGCGAACCACGGCCGCGGACGGATCGGGAAGCCCCGTCGACGGGATGATCGGAAGACCGCCGGCGACGTTGAGCCCCACCGACTTGAACGCCGTTGCGTAGGTGGCGTAGGTGTTGACCGACGGCGACAGCGTGTAGCCCAGCGTCAACTGGCCGGAGACATCGGTGTCGGCCACGTCAGCCTCGTACGAGGCAGGTGCGTAGACGCTGCGCTGCAGCGCGATGAGCGCCGGATCGCTCGTCTGCAGTCCACCGTAGACCGACTGGTCGTAGCTGCCTTCCTTGCGGTCGTAGTTCAGGCGCAGCCCCGGCAGCACGCGAACACGTTCGGTGAGCTTCCATTGCAGCTGGCCGAAGAGCGCCGCGCTGGTGTTGGTCATGCCCACCGTCGCCTTCTGGCCGTAGCCGTCGAGCAGACCGGGCGTCAACGCCAACTGGCTCGGCGCGAGATTCCAGCGGGCGGCCGCCGGACCGCTCTCGAGCGTGATCGTTCCATCGAGCGACTGGTGGAACACGAAGACGCCCGTGACGAAGTCGAGCTGCGGCGACACCTCCGCGGCATAGCGGACTTCCTGCGTCCACTGTTTCTGCAGCGAAGGCGCACCGGAGATCACGGTGACGGGAAGACCGGTGAAGTCGCGATCGTTGGACGGCCCCCAGTCCCAGGCGCGCCACGAGGTGATGGCCGTGAACTGCCCGCGCCCGGCTTTCCAGTCCGCGGTGAGCGAGACGCCGCCGTAATCCTGCTCACCCTGCCAGGGCGTATCGGTGTCGATCACCCGGTCGAAGGGATTCGTGCTCGGCAGCGTGTAGCCGAGGTCGGCGGCGATCTGCGGGAACTGCCGGTTCGCGGCGCGGCGCGTCGGTGCGACGCCGGCGACGACCGGCGCGTAGCCGTTGGGCCGCTGACGCGTGTAGTCGCCCGCCACCGTGATCACCACCTCGGGCGAGGGCAGGAAACGCACCTGGCCCCTGGTGCCCAGGTTGTTCAGCGTGTTGACGTCCTCACCCGTGCGCACGTTGGTGAGCGTCCCGTCGCGGCCGGTCAACGAGAACGAGAGTCGGCCGGCGATCTTCTCGCTGAACGGGCCGCTGATCGATCCCCGGGCCTGCAGGAAGTTCAGGTTGCCGTAGCTGACCTCGACGTTGCCCTCCTTGCGGCCGAAGCTCGGTGCGCGCGTGGTGATGTTGAGCGCGCCCGCCGTCGTGTTCTTGCCGAACAGCGTGCCCTGCGGTCCGCGCAGCACTTCGAGCCGTTCGACGTCGATGAAGTCCAGCGTGGCGGCTGCCGGGCGCGAGTGAAACACGCCGTCGACATACATGCCGACGCCGACCTCGATGCCGTCGTTGGCGAGTCCGAACGGCAGGCCGAGACCGCGAACGTTGAGGAACGAGTTCCGCTGATTCGTGGTGTAGAACTGCACCGTCGGCACCACCTGCTGCAGACGGTTGACGTTGAAGTTGCCGGCTTCCTCGATCTGTCTGCCGTTCAGGACCGCCAGCGGGATCGGCACTTCCTGCGCGGCTTCCTCGATGCGGCGCGCGGTCACCATCACCGTCTCGCTCAGCCGGCCGGGGCTCAGCGAGACGTCGACCGTCACGGTCTGCCCGGGCTCGACCGACACGCGGCGGGTGGCGGTTTCGAATCCGTCGAGGATGATTTCGAGGCGGTACTCCGCCGGCGCCGGCACGCCGGCGCGATAAGCGCCATCGCCGTCGCTGATGACTTCGGTTGCGACGCTGTTGCTCTCTCCAAGCACGCGGACCGTCGCACCCGGAACGGTGCCACCCGACGAGTCGCGCACGACGCCGCTGATGATGCCTGCGGTTGCCTGACCCGATGCGAGATCCGGTGCCATCGTCAGCGCGACGAGCACCAGCACAATTCTGCGAACCAATCCGAATCTCTCCCTTCGGCCGGTGCGAAAGGACCGGCCCTGTCCCGGCCGGTCCACCAGGACCGGCCTGCGGGCGCGCGTCAGGCGCGCCAATGGCCTGTCAGAGGGATCAGCCGATCGACTGCAGGGAGAGACGCGGAAAACGTGGAGGGAACCTGATGCCTGGCTGTCTCACCTGCTCGTCGTCGGCTGCATACACGTGCACCGACACGCGCACGCGCAACAGGGACGACAGGAGCAGAACGAGAACGACATCACGCGTATCAGTTGTAAGGTGTTTTCGGCTCGAAAGTCAACTTGCCGCATCTGCACGGCCCGGCCGGCCGGGCCCGGGGCGCGCTCAGCCGCGCCCCGATGCCGCCTTCAGCGTGCGCGTCAGGAAGCTCTCGACCGACTCCGCCGGTCTGCCCGAGAGACGCTCGACGTCGTGCGTCACGAGATCGAAACAGCCGTCGCGCGCCGCCGCCTGGAATCGCGACAGCACGTCGATCACGGGCGGCGGAAGCCCGGCGCTGCGAAGGTTCGCCTCGAACTGCTCGATCGTCAGCGGCGAATAGCGAATCGGTCGGCCGGCACTGCGCGACACGATGTCGGCAATCTGCGCGTGAGTCACGGATGCGGGCCCGGTCGCGTGGAGCGTCGCGCCTTCGTATCCGCTGGCGGTGAGCAGCCCGGCGCCTGCCGCGGCGACATCGTCGCGCACGACGGATGCGGACGGCGCGCCGTCGACGGCGGCATAGGTGCCGGACTCGAGCGCGGCGTTGACGCCGTTCAACAGGAAACCGGTGTACGGCCCCATGCGCAGAAACGCCCACGACGCGCCTGACGCGATGACCGCCTGCTCCGTCGCGAAGTGCGTTTCCAGGATGCCGTCGCGCGATCCCGCACGCGCCCCGACCGTCGAGATGTCGACGATGCGGCGCACGCCGGCGCGGACGGCGGCCTCGATCGCCTGCTTGTGAAGCGGCGGCCGCACGCCCGGCACGAGGTCGGGCAGCGGAATGATCAACAGCCGCTCGAGGCCTTCGAACGCGGACGGCAGCGTCGAGGGATCGGCGAAGTCGCCGCGTCTGACGCGCACGCCCTTTTTCGCGACGGCCTCGACCTTCTCCGGATGCCGCGTGATCGCCACGATCTCGTTCGGTGAGGCGCGTTCGGACGCGTAGCGAAGCACACCGCTCCCGAGTTGACCGCCCGCACCGGTTATCCCAATCGCCATTGGAGACTCCTCTCGTTGATGGGGCGGATCCTGATTTTTGCCCAGCCCTTCGGCGGGCAAACAACCAGGATCCGACCCCGATTTGCCGTCCAGGGCGGGGGCGGATAGAATCAGGGGTCAGTGTTCGCCCGAACCTGTTGTCCGTGCGTGTGTTGTTGTATCAGGACCACTATGGTCCCCGCGGCAACGGTCCGGCTGTTTGGGTAGAAACCAGAAGCAACCCAGCGACACGCTGAAAAGATCGAAGCCCGGGGCAGAACCCCGGGCTTTTTTTGTAAGGGCGGGTCCCTTGGGACCTGCCGTCGTGCAGGGCGGGTCCTGGTAGACCCGTCGCCAACGGCGGGTCCTTTCGGACCGCCGGTACGTCATAGACGCTGATGTCCACAGTGGCCGCTACGCCCGACTCCCCTGCGACGCTCGAGCTCGATCACCTTCGCGCCCTGGAGGCCGAGAGCATCCACATCCTCCGCGAAGTGGTCGCCGAGTTCGAGCGGCCGGTGATGCTCTACTCGATCGGCAAGGATTCGTCGGTCCTGCTGCGGCTGGCGCAGAAAGCGTTCTATCCCGGCCCGATTCCGTTTCCGCTGCTCCACATCGACACCACCTACAAGTTCCGGGAGATGATTCAGTTCCGCGACGAGATGGCCAAAGCCGTCGGCGCGCGGCTGATCGTCCACACGAATCAGGAGGCGCTCGCCGAGGGCACGCAGCCCTTCAAGGTCGGCACCCAGCGCTGCTGCGGCCTGCTCAAGACGAAGGCGCTGCTCGACGGGCTGCAGGCCGGCAACTTCGACGCCGCCATCGGCGGCGCGCGGCGCGACGAGGAGCGCTCGCGCGCGAAGGAGCGCATCTTCTCGGTGCGCGATCCCAACGGCCAGTGGGATCCCAAGCGTCAGCGTCCCGAGCTCTGGACGCTGCTCAACGCGAAGCTGCGGCCGGGCGAGAGCATCCGCGTCTTTCCGCTCTCCAACTGGACCGAGATCGACGTCTGGCACTACATCCACCTCGAGAACATCCCCATCGTCCCGATGTATTTCGCCAAGGACCGCGAAGTCATCGTGCGCGGCAACTCGCTGATCGTCCAGGAGCAGCCGTTCGTGGTGACGATGCCCGGCGAGAAGCCGCAGATCGTGCGCTGCCGCATGCGGTCACTCGGCTGCTCGCCCTGCACCGGCGCGATTCGATCCGACGCCGACACCGTGCCCAAGATCATCGAGGAGCTGATCGCCACGCGGCAGTCGGAACGTCAGCTCCGCGTCATCGACCACGACCAGGACGGGTCGATGGAGCTCAAGAAGCGCGAAGGCTACTTCTAGGAAGTGGAGAAGTGGAGAAGTGGAGAAGTGGAGAAGTGGAAAAGTGGAGAAGTGGAGAAGTGGAAAAGTAAGTGGACGTAAGTGCTCCACTTTGCCCGGGGTTCTTCGATGAGCGGCGGCCTGCTGCGCATCTGCACCGCCGGCAGCGTGGACGATGGGAAGAGCACGCTGATCGGCAGGCTCCTCTACGACTCGCGATCGGTGTACGAGGACCAGGTCTCCTCGGTCGAGAAGGCCTCGAAGAACCGCAACGCCGGCCCGATCGACTTCTCGCTGTTCACCGACGGCCTGCGCGCCGAGCGCGAGCAGGGGATCACCATCGACGTCGCCTATCGCTATTTCGCGACCGCGCGCCGCAAGTTCATCCTCGCCGACACCCCGGGCCACGAGCAGTACACGCGCAACATGGCGACCGGCGCGTCCACCGCCGACGTCGCCATCCTGCTCGTCGACGCGCGCAACGGCGTGCGCACGCAGTCCAGGCGGCACGCGCGCATCGCGCGGCTGCTCGGCATCAACGATTTCGTGCTCGCCATCAACAAGATGGATCTGGTCGGCTACGACCGCGGCGTGTTCGAGAAGATCGCCGACGAGTTCAACGAGTTCCTCGCCGGCGCCTCGGTCCACGCCATCCCGATGAGCGCCCTGCACGGCGACAACGTCATCACCCGCAGCGACCGCACGCCGTACTTCGACGGACCGCCGCTGCTCGAGTATCTCGAGACCGTGCAGGTGCATCGCAACCTGCCCGCCGCGCCGTTCCGCTTCCCGGTGCAGATCGTCCTGCGGCCCGACGACGTGTTCCGCGGGTATGCCGGGCAGATCGTCTCGGGCACCATCAGGCCGGGCGACCGCGTGACGGTGTGGCCGTCCGGACGCAGCGCCCGCATCAGGCGGATCGTCACCTTCGACGGCGATCTCGACCTCGCGTTCGCGCCGATGTCGGTCACCCTGACGCTCGACGAAGAGATCGACATCAGCCGCGGCGACGTGCTGACGCACGCCGACACCCACGCCGGCCGCGGCGGCGCGAACGGATCGCCGTTCGTCGGACAGAAGTTCGAGGCGGAGGTCGTGTGGATGGACGAACGACCCCTCGATCCCGGCCGCGTCTACCTGCTCAAGCAGGGCACCCGCACCGTGACGGCCGAAGTGAACCACCCGCTGGTGCTGAATCAGATCGGCACGGTCCAGGTGTCCGCCGCGCGCCCGCTGGTCTTCGACCGCTACGGGGACAACCGGGCGACCGGCAGCTTCATCCTGATCGATCCGGGCACCCAGTTCACCTGCGGCGCCGGTATGATCACCGAGCCGCTGCGCGAGACGGCCGGCGCCCACCATGCCGCCCCGTTAGGTTTCGCCGAACGTCTCGCCCACATCGCGCGCCGGGCGGCGTCGGACCAGGAAGCCGCCGACCTGGTCCGCGAGGCGCTGCAGGAAATGTTGACGGGAACCCATGACAAGCACTGATCCACGGGAAGTCATCGCTCGCACGCTCGGCCAGGCCGAGAGACCGTGTCTCACCTCCAGCTTCCAGGCCGAGTGCGTGGTGCTGACCCACATGCTTCGCGAGGTCCGGCCCGACATCCCGGTGCTGTTCCTCGACACGTTCCACCACTTTCCGCAGACGCTCGCCTATCGCGACGAGATGACCGCGCGCTGGGGGCTCAACCTGATCAACCTTCGCGCCGCGTCGCCCAGCGTCGGTCTCTGGCAGACCGAGAGCACCGACGCGTGCTGCAGGCGCCACAAGGTGGAGCCGCTCTTCTCGGCCCTCGAGGGCTACGACACGTGGTTCACGGCGCTGCGCCGCGACCAGTCGCCGTCGCGGGCCAACCTCAAGGAAGAGGAGCCCTTCAGGCTGCCGAGCGGAAAGTCGATCACGCGTGTGGCCCCGATTGCCGGCTGGACGGCAAGGGACGTCTGGGCCTACGCGAAGCAGCACCAGATCCCGCTGCTCTCGCTCTACGATCTGGGATACACGAGCATCGGCTGCGAGCCCTGCACGGATCTGCCGCCGGATCCCGACAACCCGCGCTCGGGCCGCTGGCGCGGGCAGAAGCTGGAATGCGGGATTCACATTCAGGCGAAGTGACGTCCGGCGATCGATCGGATGGCGGCCGGCCGCGGGCGGCCGGCGGAAGATCCGATTACGCGGGCCGTCTCCGGTCCGAGCCGGGACGAGAAACGGCACGCCGGTCGGGGCGCCAGCGGCGCTCGCTCACCAGCGAGACCAGGTAGCCGCTGTCGCGCAGGAAGCGCTCGTATTCGGCCTGGAAGCGCACGAGCGCGTGCGGGTCCGTGAAGTACGACGAGTTGCGCCAGCCATCGGGTCCGCACACCGAGAACTCGAGCCCCTTTGCGCCCGCCATCGTCGTCCAGCGAACAGTGCCGTTGTCGCTGGTGAACATGCGTACGACCGGGTCCTTCAATCCCTCTCCTCCACTGTTGGCTGCGGACCGAACAAGAACCGCGCCAAAGCGCGGCTGCGGCGTTTCCTGATGAACGGGTGGTCCTCGACCGTCCGGTCCCGGTCGGGTCTTCGATTTCGCGACTTCTGTCAGACGGTCGGCGCGGTCGACGCCGCGCCCGACGGCCGCACGAGCGGCCAGTAGCCGAAGAACACCGCGTAATAGATCAGGAACGGGAACGTCACGCTGAGCAGCGCGTTGGCCAGCCACACCTCGAGATCGTAGCCCGGCGGGCCGGAGACGAGCGGACCGGACACGAGCGGCGTCAGCGCGAGGTAGAGATGTGAGAGCACGACGCCCATCACGGCGGCGCCGATCGTATTTGCCAGTCCTTTCACGGGCTGCGTCATTGCCGCGAACAGCGAGTTCTGGAGCATGTTGAGGACGATGATCGCGCCAAAGATGAACGGCGCGGTGACGCCGGTGAGAAACGCCATCGGATCCATGCCGAGGAAACCGACGCCGATCCACATCGCCAGCGCCGCGCCGGCGATCGTGATGGCGCTCCACACCAGCCCCAGCACCGGCTGCTTCATGACCGCGGGCGACGAGGTCAGCGGCCACAGGTCGAAGCACAGCACCAGGAACATCACCGCCAGTGCCGTCACGTGGAACACCAGCGCCAGGATCGCGTTGAACATCCCGCTCGGCGCCGACGCCAGGTAGACCGGCGCACCCTGCATGAAGTCGTAGTTGAAGAGCAGGCGGAATTCCGCGTAGGTCAGCACGTAGGCGGCGGCGACCACGGCAAGACCGGCGGCAACCCGGTTCCTGATCAGCGTGGTGAACGGCCAGCCGCCCATCATGATCGCCAGCCAGAAGGTCGTCGGCACGACGACCACCGCGAAGTGCGAAGGGATGGGACCGGGAGGACTGACGCTCTCTCCGACGACCGCGTGCGCCGCGGCGGTGACAACGGCCGAGACGACGACCGTGCAGAGCACCAGCACGAGCCCCTTCAACGGCTGCGCCGTGCCGCCCACGAAGGCGGGGCTGCCCTCCCAGACCACGACCGCGACCACCTGCATCGGGATGAGCCCGAGCATGAAGAACGAGACCCAACCGAGGAACGTACCGACGGGAAAGAGCGAGATGTAGGCGAGCGCGATCGCCATCACGAGCGCGCTGGCAACGAGTCCGAGTGCGGGCTGCTTCACGGCAGGACCTCCCGGAGTCTGGTTGGTGGTCGGTGGTTGACAGCTGGCGGTTGGTGGTTCCCGGTTCTTCGTGGTTCGGAGCCCCTGATCCGGGCTCCCCCCAACGACTGACCACCGACCGCCAACGGAACTTATTTCGCCGCCTTCAGTTCCTCGTAGATGATCCCGACGTTGCCGGCCGGACCGCCGCGTCCGCCGGGCGTCACGTTGTAGCCCTGGAACCGGCCTTCCGGCAGCTTGAACTCCTTCATCGCCTGCTCGGCGCTCTTGCCCGCCTTGAGCGACTGCCGCGCGTAGTCGAGGAAGTAGCGATTGAACTCGCCCCATTCCACGAAGTCCTGCCACCGCATCGTCATCGGCGAGTGGCCGTTGATGATCGTGTCGACGTTCTTGATGCCGGCGACCGCCTTCTGGATCGTGTCGGGATAGGCCACGCCGCTGCCGCCGTTGTTGCGGTCGATGAGCGGGAATCCCTTGTTGGCGAAGGCGTCTCCCGTGTGCATGGTCCGGGCTTCCCTGAACACGACGAACGCGTCGCCGCCGGTGTGCGCGGGACCGAAGTAATACAGGTCGATCGCGTCCCTGCCGTCGAGGATGCTCAGTCTGTCCTTGAAGGTGCGATCGGGCAGGCCGTTCCTGTTGGCGGCGTCCTGGAAGACCGGCATCTTCTCCATGTAGCCCCGGGTGTTCTCCTGCACGATCACCTCGACCGAGGCCGGGAAGAACTGGTTGCTGCCGGTGTGATCGCCGTGCGTGTGCGTGTTGATGATGTGGGTTACCGGCTTGTCGGTGACCTTCCTGATCTGATCGAGGATGGCCTGGCCGTTGTCGGCCAGCTTGGTGTCGACAACGACGACGCCCTTCTGCGCCACGTAGACGGCGGTGTTTCCGCCCTGCCCCTGAATCAGGTAGAGGTTGTCTTTGACCTTCTCGATGGCCTGGACCGGCGGAAATCCCGGCCCGCGTCCGCCGCCGGGACCCGCCTGCCGGCCCTGACCGGCGGGAGCGCCGGCCTGCTGCGCGGCAAGCATCGCGGATGTCACGACGCCGCCGAGGATGATGATTCCAAGAACAACCGTGCGTCGCATCGCTGCCTCCTCCGGAACGACCGGATGTGTTATCGAGTGAACTGGATCCTGTCCGACATGGCGATTTCCCAGCTGCTCCACCCCGACGTCATGCCGTAGGGGGCGCGCTCGAGGATCGCCTCGATCTCGTGCAGCAGTCCTTTCTCCACCTTGAACAGCTCCGCGATGTGCCACGTCCACGGCACGGTCGGACCGGCGGTGACGCTGCGGCCGTCAGGGGTCTTGAAGTGCCGTGACGCGCCCGCGTCGTGGTCGAAGAACACGAAGGCGACGACCAGGCCGCGCTCCTCGTCGACCGCCACGTAGCGGCGATCGCGAATGCGGCTGACGAAGTGCAGCAGCCCCGACTCGAACTGCTCGCGGCACGTCCACATCGCCGAGTAGTTGGTCGCCGTCTTCGGATCCGGGCGCGCCGCACCGGGCTTGCCCGGTGCGTTCGTCGTCCGGTTCCCGTTCTCGAGCCGATCGCAGTCATCGGCGAACGGATAGTTCCCCTTGCCGTCGTTCAGCTGCATCCCGCTGAAGTACATGTTGGCGACGCGCACCAGCTCGGCGCGCGGCACGCGATCGGAGGGCGGCGTCGGACGGAAGAACGCCGCGCGCGGCTTGCCGAGCGCCTCGAGGTTCTTGGCGCCGTTCTCGCTGTGGGCGATGATCTTCTCGATCTCGGTGAGCCGCCGGTCCCCGTCGATCTTCAGGCGCACCGCGATGATCATCGGGTTCCCGGCCTCGCGCATGGTCGAGAACGTGACGATCTGGCCCGCGGTCTGGTCGGCCACGTGCAGCGTGTAGGTGCCGCGGCCGGTGACCGAGTTCCAGAAGCCGTCGCCGAGCAGCAGCCGCTGCCCGTTCTCGGTGTACTTGAGCGTGCTCGCCACGTGGAGCCTTTTCGGATCCTTCGCGGCGAGCGCGTCGAGGTACTGCTCGGCAATCCCCTCGAGACATGCGCGATCGCACCGGCCCTGCGCGCTCGCAGCGGACGGCACGTCCAGAAGGACGTGCCCTGCCACGAAAGCGACCAGCACGGCGGTCCACCTGAAGGTGGAGAAGGTCCACCTGAAGGTGGAGAAGGTCCACCTGAAGGTGGACACTACGGGGCGAATCATCCGACCTCCGTGGCCGAGAACTGCTTCTTCAGCCCCTGCCAGTGCTTGTAGTAATCGCGCTCGAGCAGCTCGGTCTCGATCGCGAACTTCGTCGGCCGGACCGGCAGCTGCGTCTCGAACAGGAACACCAGCGTGTTGTCCAGATACGTCGGCTTGAGCTCGGCGTCGCGGCCGCGCTGATACGCCTCCGCATCGGGGCCGTGGCCCGACATGCAGTTGTGCAGGCTGGCGCTGCCCGGCACGAACGCGTCGGACTTGCCGATGTACTCGCCGGTGATCAGGCCGAGGAACTCGCTGGCCACGTTGCGATGGAACGGCGGCGGACGGAACGTGTGTTCGGCAACGCTCCAGCGCGGCGGGAAGCATCCCAGCTCCACGTTCGACGTGCCGGGCACCGCCGTCGGCGAGGCGAGCACGCAGTAGATCGACGGATCGGGGTGATCGAACGTGACCGTGTTGATGCACTGGAAGCGATACAGGTCGTATCGGAACGGCACGTAGTTGCCCCGCCACGCGACGATGTCGAGCGGCGAGTGATCGAACCCGGCCTCCCAGAGATTGCCGCAGTACTTTGCGATTACGCGGAAGTCGCCCTCGCGATCCTCGAAGGCCGCGACCGGGGCCTGGAAGTCGCGCGCGTTGGCCAGCCCGAAGGTGCCGATCGGCCCGAGGTCGGGCAGCCGCATGTTCTGTCCGTAGTTCTCGCAGATGTAGCCGCGCGCCGTTCCGTCCGGCAGCTCGACGCGGAACTTGATGCCGCGCGGCACGAGCACGATGTGGCCGGGCGGCACATCCAGCACCCCCAGCTCGGTATGCATCGTCAGCGTGCCCAGCTGCGGCACGATGATGAGCTCGCCGTCCGCGTTGTAGAAGAAGCGGTCGGTCATCGACCGGTTCGCCGCGTAGACGTGAATCGCGGCGCCGGTCTGCAGCGACGGATCGCCATTGCCGCCCAGCGTGATGATGCCGTCGACGAAGTCGGTGGGCTCGGTCGGAATCGGCAGCGGACGCCACCGCATCTGGTTGGGCGCCGGAGGCACTTCGTTGAACGGGCCGCTGCGAATCAGCCGGTTGCTGATCTGCCTGAACGGCGTGTGCACGGCGGAAGGCCGGATACGGTAGGTCCAGGTGGATCGGCTCACGCCGCGCGGCGCCGTGAAGGCCGTCCCGTTGAACTCCTCCACGTACAGGCCGTAGGGCGGCTTCTGCGGGGTGTTCTGGTCGCGCGGCAATGCGCCGGGGAGCGCCTCGGACGAGAAATCGTTGCCAAATCCGCTGAGATACGTGCGTGCTCCAGGTGCCATGGCGGGAAGTAGGCTATCGCCGCGTGTGCAGGAGGTCAAGGAACCCCGGGAGAAACGGGCGCGCCGCTTGCTATATCACTCCGGCAATTGCGCATTTTCCGGCGTCTCGCCCCGGAGAACGCAAAGGAAGACTACAGACGGCGAGGATTTAGTCATCCGGAGACGGGATATCGATGGCCAGCGTAGACCGGGCAGTAGTGCGCATGTTCATCAGCGAGCCGGATACGGTGCGCTGGGAGACGCGCATCACCGACGGCCGCGGACTCGAGTTGAAGGTCTTCGGACCAGGGAACGCGCGGCGGACTCAGGCGTTCCCCGATGTGCTGTCGCTCGTGGACTACCAGGTGCAATACGAGCAGCAGCTGCTGGCGAATGGCTATACGGTGCTGCCGCTCGGCGAACGCCGCAGCGGGTACGACCGGCGGCAGCAGGGACGAACCACACAGGACAGGCGTCGACAGTGAAGACCGAGGCATCTGGCACGCTCCACATCGTGGCGAGCAGCGACGCGCCGGCGGTGACCAACGCGCCGGCGCGGCGGCTGACGCTCGCCCGACGTCATATCGAAACGGCGATTGCCCATATCAACGATGTCGCGCAGAGCCGCATCCCCCTCTCCACGGACGCGGAGAGGGCACCGGGCGTCGAGGAGCTGCGGCTGATCGTGCGCGCGCTCGCCGACATCCGTGAAGCGCTGCGGCAGTCGGACACGTCGACCCCGCTCGACAATCGAAACTGACCCGGCGCTGGTGCGGATCGGCACCACCCGACCATGAGTGCGTGCCGGGCGCGTCAGCGTGAAGGCGCGCGCGCGCCGTCGCGCACCGCAGAAGAAAGAGCGAAAGACCCTCTCTGGCGAACCGGAGTAAGGTGGTTCGTGGTCGGCAGCTTTGTTGCCTCGCGCGCCGAAGCGCGAATCGCGCAGACGGCCGGTTCGTGATGAGTATCATCCGCATTGCTCTCGCCAACCTCAGAGTCCCGGGCACACCCGACGAGTCGGTGCGCCTGGCGACCGCGGGCATCGCCGAGGCGGCGCGTCAGCGCGCGAGCGTGATCTGTTTCCCCGAATGCTTCATTCCCGGCTACCGCTGGCCGGGTGAAACCTGCCCCCCGCCGGACCCGGCGTTCCTGGAGCGTGCGTGGGCGGCCGTTGCCGATGCCGCGAGGATTGCGGGCATCACGGTCATTCTCGGCACGGAGCGCGTGACCGAGCGCGGCCTGCAGATCAGCGCGTGCGTGGTGAATCCCGACGGCACGATTGCGGGATGGCAGGACAAGTGCCAGCTCGATCCCTCGGAAGAGGCCGTTTATCCCGCGTTCGGCGTCGATCGCCGCGTTTTCACCGCCGGCCCGATGACCTTCGGAATCGCGATCTGCCACGAAGGCTGGCGCTACCCGGAAACGGTGCGCTGGGCCGTGCGGCGCGGCGCGCAGGTGGTGTTCCATCCGCACGCGCACGTCGCCGAGCCTGGCAGCTATCGGCCGCGGACGTTTGCCGATCCCGCGAACACGTTTCACGAGAAGGCGCTGTTCTGCCGCGCGGCGGAGAACACGTGCTACATCGCGTCGGTGAACTGCGCCAGCGAAGGGTCCGGGACGACATCGGCAATCGTGCGCCCGGACGGCACGCTGCTCTGCTATCAGCCGTACGGACAGGAAGGTCTGCTCGTCGCCGATCTCGATCTGAGCGCGGCTACCGGTGTGCTCGCCGCTCGGCTGCGCACGTCGCCGCTGTAGTCGGCTGAGTGAAGAGCTGCCCCGGGCCCGACCGGCCTGCCCCGCCCGCGGGTGCGTCGCTCGTCGTCAGAGCAACGGCGACACCGCGGTCGGGTAAGCGCCGATCCGGGCGACGAGCGTGCTGCCAATCAGTCCGATGACGATGGCGCAGACGATCACGGCTCCGAGATAGCCAAGGGTCCTGTCCGGCGGAGACTTCATCAATCGAGGCAGACCGAGATACAGCAGGTAGAGCGAATACAGCGCGCCCGCCAGCCCGAGGACGCCGAGAATCGGCACGATCTGCAGCACGCCGGCCAGCCATACCGGCGTCGCCGAGTACACCGCCACCTTCAGCGCCTGCTCCCGGCTCCGCTCGGCGCCGAACGTCGGCGCGAGCGCATCGATGATGAACGACAGCGCCACCACGCCGACGGCGGCGAACACCAGGCTCGCGATTGCGATGCCGATCGCCGTGCTCATCGGCACGCGATAGGTGCCGAGCAGCCCGAGATTCTGCCCGACGATGGAGAGTCCGATCGCCTGGGCGAGGGCCGCGGCACCGGCGAGCGGAAGCACGTAGCCCGTGATCAGCGGCGCCGCGTCGGTGCGTTCACTGGCAATCGCCGTCCACGTCTCGTCGGGCGACACGACAATGCTCCTGGCACGCTCGATGACACTGGGCATTGGCTCACCACGTGAACGTTCCCGCTCAACTGCAGCGGAGCGGGTCGACCTCCGACCGTGAGACTCCTATTTCCTTTCGAGCGCCTTCTGAACGGCCCTGGCCGCGTTCTGCACGGCCTCGCCAAGCGATTCGTCGAACGAGGGGCCCTGGCCGGGCACGCCGACATAGCCGCCGAGGTTTTCCATCTCCATGAAGGACTGCATGAGGTAGGCGGCGGCACCAGCGGTGGCGTCCATCCCGATGTTCTTGCCAAGTCCCGACAGGCCGGCGCCCTGCATGTAATAGAGGTACGGGTTGCCGAGCATGCCCATGCCGCCCATGTTGTTGAAGACGCCCGCGCTCGCCAGCCTCGAGAACATCATCGGACCCGCCATCATCCCGAGATACATGCCGCCGGCGTACTTCGCGAAGCCGAGGCCGCTCTTCAGGCTGAAGCCGCTGCCATCCTTGCCCCTGGCGGTGGTAGACAGCCGCTGCCGGCCGTCAGGCTGCACCAGCCTGACCGCGAGGCTCGATTCGGTGTTCTCTTTGGGAGGCGCCGTGCCGCCCGCCGCAGCGCGTCCGGTGGCCACCCCGGCCGCGGCGCCAATGAGCCCGCCGAACCGGCTCGGCTTGTTCACCTTCAGCTCGGTGACTTCGGCGAACAGAACGTAATCGGCACCCATGTCGCCCGCGCGCTTCTGCGCGTCGCCGGGCGTTGACGCCGGCAGGGGAACAGCCTCGAACTTCGCTTCCGCGAGATCGCTGATCAGACGTTGACGCAGGGCGCGCGTGTCGACGGTCTGCTGCGTCCTGTTGGTGAACTCGGGAACCGCAATGCGGATGACGCCGGGGGGCTTCGGCGCGGGCGCCGTCACGGGCTGGGCGACGGCGGACACGAGCTTCGCCTCGTTGGCGTCGCTCAGCGCCTTCGACATCTCGCGGAGGTTCATCGCCGCGTTGAGGCCCGACGGAACCTCGAAGAGCGACGCGTCGAGCGTGGTCAGCTCGTACTCGGTCACCTCCATCGACGACACCACCGGCTTGCCATCATCGCTGGTCAGCGTGGTCGTGTAGGCGATCGGGAAGCCCATCACCCTGGGATCGCCGTTGCTCGTTGCCTGGACCCGGTCGGCGCAGCCGTCCGGTGAGGGCGGCGGCGCCTGCTCAGGCGTCGCAGGACGATTCGCGATCGCCGGCGGGTTGTCGATGTACCAGCCGTCGGTCTCGATGCGCTGCCTGGTGGTATCGCACGCGCCGGGCATCGGCTGCTTGTCGATCATCAGCTTCACGTGACGCGCCTGCTGGCCGAAGACGGTCTTGCGCTCGCCGGTGTCGACGATGGTCGTGGCGACCATGATCACGCCGGGCGGCCTGGGCGGCGCGGCCGGTGCGGCGACGGTCGCGCCCGGAGCCGGCATCCCGTCAGGGCTCACGAGGTAGGTGTTCGCCGACTTGCTGATCTGAATCGTGCGCTTCTGATCGGGCTGCTTGAGCAGCACCATGTCCTGGAACTCGAATCGCTCGCGCTGACCCTTGATGTAGGTGACGCTCTCGGTCTTCATGTCGCCGTTCGTGTAAACGGACTTGAAGCGGATGTCGGGCGGCGGCGGCGGCGGGGGTGCCGGTGCCTTGACCGGCTCTGCGGGCTTTGCCGTGGGCGGCGCCGGTTTCGCGGTCGATGGCCTGGCGGTAGAGGGCTTGGCGGTCGACGGCCTGGCGGGGGGCTTCTGCTGGGCGCCGGCCGGAACGGCCGTCAAAGGCAGCGTCAGAGCCACTGTCAGGGCGAGTAACAGGCAGGAATGGCGTGCGGATGCCTTCATGTTGACCTCTCCCAGGTGTCGGGCACTCCGACCGGGAATACGCTCCAACCGGGTCTGCCGGAAGAACGCGCTAAACAGCGGGAATCGGGCTCAGGCTGGCCTGGGCACCGAAGCACGCAGCACGGAGACGGCCCGGTGGTTGGAGGTTAGTGTTCGGGTGGTGGGATCCGTTGCACTCAACGAACCCCTCGAGCTCAGGAAAGCCGGACACGGCTTTCTCTTTTGATCGCCCTGACGGTCGATCGTGTCGGGCGCGAGCCGCGCCGCCAGCTCCCCCTCGGACCTGAGACCGCGAACCACGAACCAAAACCAACCACGCCAGACCGCACAACCGCGAGCGGGCGACACGACACCTTCATACGCAAGCTCGCGTCGATGGTATCCCGTTACGGTCCGGTTGAATAGCTCAGTTCGCCGGCGCGCCGAAGACCTTCCCTGTCTTCTCGTTGCATCCGCCGGGCGGCATGGTCGTTCCGCAGTGGACGATCGGACCGCCCACGGCGCCGAACGGCCGGCCGTCACGCAGCGGATGGAGCGTCACGCCAATCACGGTGCCGACGGGAAAGCTCTCCACGGTGATGCCGTTCCGGGCGATGTTGGCGGCGGATCCCGTTTCGACGCCCCAGATCACCTTCTTGCCGTCCTTCATCAGCGGCTTGCCGTCGGCGCCGAGGACTTCGAAGATGAGCTGCGCGTGATTGCCGCCGGGGATGAACCGGGTGAGCCGGCCGGTCATCGTCTGCGTTTTCTGCATGTCGTACATCGCGAACGAATGATGCGCTCGCGCTGACGCCGCGACAGCCACCACGGATACGGCAGCCGCCAGCAGGGTGCATCTTCGGCGTGTAGCTTCTGTCATGCTTCTGCCCCTCGATCTCTGACGTCTATTCCGGCTTCTCCCAGCCCTTCTCGAACTTCTCTTCCCAGTTCTGGGCCCAGGGACGGCCGAAGTAGTCGATGTAGCCTTCGTCGACCGGCGTCAGCTGCGTCGGCCGGCCATCGGGGCCGTTGATGATCGTGCTCTGCACCCGGCATTCGACGAAGGAGAAGCGCTGCTCCGGATCGTCCAGGCCGCGGACCTTCTCCCAGGGCGTCACCATGTGCAGCGGACGCGTGAAGGCTTCGGGATCGTAGAACGTCGTCTCGACCGTGATCGTCCTGCCGTCGGGCGACGGGCGGAACACCTCGATCGTTTCCATCTTGCTGCTGAACTCGAACATCGAGTGCGACAGCGTCCAGCCCTGCACGTTCGCCGTCCAGGCGACGAGCGTGTTGCCGTTCCAGAAGCCGACCGTCTCGCCAAACCACTGCGGCACCTTCTGGACGTGCTTGCGGCCGATGAGGACGCGGCGCAGCAGATTGTCGGCAATGCCGGTCAGGAACTGCACCTGGTGCGGCGTGACCATCACTTCGATCGGTCCGCCGTGCGACGCCTCCGCCCACCACCGCATGAAGCCTTCGGGATAGCAGAACGCCGCCATCCACTGTGGTGCGTTGCTGACGGCCTCGTGATAGTTCATCTGGACCATGCGCTTCTGATACTCGGGCGTGAGCAGCGAGAGCATGGTGGCGGTCTGGAGATTGCGGCCGTAGGTCCACTGCTCGCCGCGCGCGCCGCGCTGGTACCACCCGTCCCAGTCGGGCAGCGTCTGGCGCGTGTGAATCGTCGGCCCGCCGGCCTTTTTCGCTTCCGCCAGGAGCGCCTCGTAATGCTCGGCGGCGGTCTTGTACGGGTACGGGCTCACGATCTTTTCGATGGGGCGATCGAGGTTGCAGTCGCCCCAGTGTCCGGGCCGGTTCTCGCGCGCCCACATGTCGGTGAGCTGCCGCGGCGTGTTGCAGCGCGCGTAGCGCTTGTCGAGCCAGTACTGGCGATCGAGATAGAAGTTCTTGGTCGTGAACAGATCCACGGGCAGCGGCGTGACGCCTGCCGGCGGGGTCGTCGATGTCGGCGGTCCCGCGGCACGGCCACGGCCGCGGCCGCCGCCGCCCTGCGCCGAGACCTCGCTTCCCAACGAAACACCGATGGCCACCGCGGTCGCGATGGCCAGCACGCCTGCGCAAAAACGTGCCGTCCTCATGAATGAATCTCCTCGGCCCGTCCAGCCTGCCATAGCAGTCTGCGGGGCCCCGCATACCGTATCACGGCGCCCCCGTCCGGTGGGAGTAGCCTCCAGCACGCCGTTTGCTCGATCCCGGACCGGAGCGGCTCTTCCAGCTGAAACCAGCGATTCCGGCGGCGGCGCGATGACAGAACCGTCGCCGGCCGATCAGGTTCGTATGTGGAGAACGCGAGGGAGGTAAGGTCCGATGATTCGTCAGGCTGCGGCTGTTGTCATTGCGCTGTGTGCCGCCGTGCAGGTGCTCCACGCGCAGAACACGCCGGAAACCAGGAAGGTGACGGTGGCCGAGGCGTCTGCCGCCGTGCACAAGACGCCCAGCGTGGGCAGCCCTGTGATTGGCAAGGCAACGCGCGGCACCGAGCTCGTCGTGACGCGTGACGTCGGCGACTGGGTCAAGGTGTCGTGGCCGGCGGCGCCCGACGGCGTTGGCTACGTCCGCGTCGCCTCGCTCGCCCGCGCCGCGGCGCCTGCCACGGCCAGGACGCCTGCCGCGCCCGGCGCGAAAGCGGCGGCCAGCGCATCGAGAGCGACGTCCTCGAAGTCCGCGGCAGCCGCCCGCTCGAACGCGAAGCCGGCGCCTGCGCCGGCCGTGGCGGTCGCCGAGCCCGCGCCCGTCAGCGCGAAAGCCGCTCTTGCGCCAACGCCGGCCGTGACCGCTGTTGCCGCCGCCGAGCCGGCCCCGGTCCTGCAGCCCGCCGCCCCGACTCCGGTGCGGACGATCTACGTCGCGCCGACTCACGCGTTCGGTGTGGGCGCGTTCGGCGGGTCGAGGGGCCTGGGCGGCAGCGCGCGCGGATGGAAGAGGGGCCGCCTAGGCGTGCAGCTCGAGTTCTCGCGCTACACCTATGACAGCGTCGACATGCTGAGCCGCGCGACGGTGACCGACATCGCCCCGGGCGTCCTCTTCGCGCTGAACGATCACGTGACCGACACGGTGTGGCTGCGCCCGTATCTCGGCGTCGCCGGACACTTCGCCCGTTCGACGCGCACGGACCTGATCTTCACCGACACGACCGAGTCGGCAAACACGATCAGGGCGCGCGTGTTCGTCGGCAGCGAGCTGTCGCTCTCGGCCGTGCCGGCCCTGGCGATCAGCATGGACGCGGGCTACTACCACCAGCCCGAGCCGTTCGTCGGGTTCGAGCCCGGCGGCATGGGCTTCTCTATCGCCGCTCACTGGTATGTGAAGTAAACGACGGTTGCAGGGGCGACGCGTGCGTCGCCCCTGCACTGCCGGACTCCTACCCTTCGTACTGCAACACGTTCAATCCCGCGTTCCAGTCGCTGACGAACATCAGTCCATCGGTCGTCACGAAGATGTCGGCGGTCTTCGGCGCCAGCGACACATTCGGCCGCGGGTCGATGAGGCGCCGCGGCACGGGCGGCACCCAGTACGCAATCTCCCTCGGCGCGAACGCATCGCCGATATCGAAGACGCGCACGCCGGCGTTGTTGTAAGTGGCGAAGATCGTCTCTTCGCTGCGCAGCGAGCCGGGCCGGTTCTCGTGCAGGTTGTGCGGGCCGAAGGTCCCCGACGCGCAGTAGTCGCGGTCCTTCGGCGTCGGCAGCGTCGCGATGGGCACCGGATTCTCCGGGGCGCGGACGTCCACGACGAACGTGTGGAACGTGCCCTTTGCGCACCGTTCCGCGTTCGCTTCGTCGGCGACGATGACGAGATTGCGGCCGGGTAGAGGCAACGCCGTATGCGTGCCGCCGGGGAACGGCGGCGACCAGTTGATGTGCGAGATCAGCTTCGGCGCGGACGGGTCGCTGACGTCGTGAATCGTCAGCCCGCCGTCTCGCCACGCCCCGTACGCGCGATTGCCGGCCACGATCGCGTGGTGCAGCGCGACACGCCTGCCCGGCGTTGCCGCCGGCGCTTCACCGCCGGCGCGGTGCATGCCGGGCAGCCACCAGCGCGACACGATTTCCGGCTTCGTCACATGCTGCAGGTCGACGATGCAGAAGATGTGGTCGGTGAAGCCGTCGAAATGCGCGGAGAGATACGCGTAGCGCCCGCCCGTCCACGACAGGCGGTTGACGCCGAATCCCGGAATCTCGAGGAAGGCGATCTCGCGCATCTCGCCCGGGCGTGAGATGTCGTGGATGCTCAGTCCGGACCGGAACTTCCTGCGTTTCGTGATGCTGTCGACGAGCGCGTTCTCGAAGTAGCCGCGCAGGTTGTCGTACGACTGCATCGCCACGATGTTGGCGCCGTTGGCGAGCAGCAGCAGATCGTCGGCCACCTGGAGATGATGCGTGCGCGTGTTCGCGCCGGCGGTGAAGAAGCCCACCGGCTTCAGCCGCCGGGGATCGGCGGCGTCGAGGATCGTCACGCCGTCGCTGAACATGTGGCCGACGTAGACGTGGCGGCGGTTGACCATCACCTGCACGCCGTCGGGCCGCCCGCCCTGGTCGCTGTACGAGAGGTGGCGAATGCGGCGGCCGATCCCGGTCGGAGGTACGACCGCCGGGCGCGGCTGCGGCGCGCGACGCGGCGCAGCCGGCTGCGCCTGCAGCGGCGCGAGACCAGCCAGCGCCAGCATGCTTTTCAGCTGTTCGCGGCGAGTGAGCGTACGCATGATGCGCACACGTTACCCCAAAAGGCGCCGCGCCGGCGCGACGTCAGTTGTTCATGATCAGGCGCGAGAGCAGGTACATGCGCGGCTCGATCGAGCTCAACAGGATGAACTCGGAGTCGTTCGAATGAGCGCCCCCGCCGAGCAGACCAAGGCCTTCGAGCACCGGCGCCTTCGACTCCAGCGCCGCGATCGCGGCATCGGTCGCCCCGCCGGACCCTTCCATTGACACGCGCAGCTTCCGTCCCAGCTCGGCGTAGATCTGCTGCGCACGGGCGGCGAGCTGCCGCGACGCCGGGGTGGCTTCGAGCGGCGGGCGTCGCCGCTCCACGACGACCTCGACCTTCGTCTCAGGAATCAGGGTCTTCTTCACGCGCTCGCGGACCCGGGCTTCGATCGCGTCCCAGCTGGCAACCCGCTGCACGCGAACGTCGGCGGTCGCCTGCGCCAGGGCCGGAATCTGATTCCGGACGGTGCCGGCCGACGCGAGCGTCCAGTTCATCTTGATGCCGGCCGCGGGATCCGAGAGATCGCGCATCTGCATGATCTGGTACGCCAGCTCGTAGAGCGCGTTGCGTCCCTGCTCCGGGGCCTCGCCGGCATGCGACGCGCGGCCGGTGACACGAAGCAGCACAGCGCCGTTGCCGGTGGTCGCCAGCTGGATGCGATCCTCGGCGCCCGAACCGCCGCTCTCGCACGACAGCACGACGTCGTGCTCGCGCCCGAGCCGGGTGATGAGCGCGCGCGATCCCGGCGAGCCGATCTCCTCGTCGCCGTTGATCAGCACGGTCAGCGTCCCGTAGGGCCGTACGTCGAGGGCGCGCAGGACCGCCAGCGTGTGCAGGATCAGCGCGACGCCCTGCTTGTCGTCCTCGATCCCGAGCCCGTATGCGCGATCGCCGTCGATCCGGAACGGCTGCTTCGCGCCGGCGCCGCGCTGGTAGACCGTGTCCATGTGGGCCAGCAGCAGGATGTTGCGCGTGCCGGTTCCCTTGAATCGGGCGAGCACGATGCGCCCGATCTGTGCCGGCGTGTCCTGGAAACGGACGCCGTCGGTCGCCGCCGGCACGAGCTGGACGTCGCCGCCAAGCGCACGCAGGCGCGCGGCAATCACGTCTGACATGCGGTTCAGCCCCTCGATGTCGCGGCTGCCCGACTCGATGGAGACGAGCTCCTGCAGCGTCTTCAGGAACGCGCCGCGCTCCTGCTTGACGCGGGCGAGAAGGGTATCGTTCGTCTGGCCGCCAATCGCGGCGGGCAGCGCCACGAGGGCGGCAATGATGAACAGAATGCGGGTCATGCGTTTGATGCTCGGCTGACCGCAACGTTATCATCGGTCGCCCTCCCGATGCAGGAGCGCTCGCGGCGGACCGGGATCGCGTTCGACGCGGGCGCCGCCAGGCCGAACCGATGGAGAGACGCCTCGAACCGGAATTGATGGACGACGAGCAGCAGTCCATCGCCTACGCGCAAGCCGATTTCAGCACCTCGAACCAGCTCTATGTCGACAGCCTGGTGCGCGACTTCCCGGAACATCTGCGCACGGTGGTCGACATCGGCTGCGGGCCCGCCGACGTCGTCATCCGCCTGGCCAGGGCCGTGCCCCACGCCGCGATCACGGCGGTCGACGGCTCCGCGCCGATGATCGCGCTCGCCCGGCGCGCCGCCCGCGAGGCGGGCGTGGCGGATCGCGTCACGCTGCTCCACGCGCGAATCCCGGGGCCGCCTCCCCCGTCGCACGCCTTCGATGCGGTCCTCTCGAAAGACATGCTGCACCATCTGCCCGACCCGATGGTGCTGTGGAACGAAGTCAGGCGGCTCGGCCGGCCCGGAGCCGCCATCTACGTGATGGATCTGCTGCGGCCGCCCAGCGAGGAGGCCGCGCGGGCGATGGTCGCGGAAGGAGCCGGCAGCGAACACCCCATCCTGCAGCACGACTTCTACCATTCGCTGCTCGCCGCCTTCACGATGGATGAAGCGCGCGCGCAGGTGGCCGCGGCCGGTCTCGACCTGACCGTCAGGCCAATCGGCGTTCGTCACATGCTGATCGCGGGAACGCTGGCGTGAGCAGACGCACGATGGCCAATGCTCAATGACCAAGGCTGAAGCCTGAGACCAAAGACCAGAGCCCAGAGCCCAGCCCAGAGCCCCTAAAACGCCTGCCCGATGCTGAAGTAGAACCGGCTTCGCGGCTCGTTGGGGCGCGGGTCGAGGACGATGCCGTAGTCGCCGCGGAGGAGGAACCACGGCGTGCGCACGCGCAGGCCGACGCCGGCTGATTCGCGGAGATCGAACGTGACGTCGCTGATGCGGGCGAACACGTTGCCGATATCGGCGAACACCACGCCGTCGAGACGCCAGAACAGCGGCGCGCGCAGCTCGTTGTTCAGCACGATCAGGGCGTTGCCGCCGGTCGGCACGAGATCGGCCCCGATCGGGCCGACCGCGTTCTGCGCGAAGCCGCGCATGCTGACGCTCCCGCCGGCGAAGAACTGTTCGGTGTTGGGCACTTCGCCGCCGATGCCTCTTGCCAGGCCGACGCGGACGCCGGTCGCGAACACGAGCCGGGGACGCAGGATCTCGTTGGTCAGCGGCCTGCGCCGCGGCGGCTGCAGCGGGAAGTAGTGGAAGTACTGCCCGAAGTACTTCAGATACGCCAGGTCCGATCCGAGCCAGCGCGGCGAGAACGAGATGGCGTGCGAGAGGAACGAGCCTCGCGTGGCATCGAGGGGTTCGTCGCGGGTCTCCCGGCTCAGCGTCGTGGTCAGCGGCGACACCGTCTGCGGATCCCCGATGAGCACGCCGCCGATCGGCTCGAGCGTTTGCGCGCGCTCCCACCGGTAGCCCCAGCTCCAGATATAGGAGTTGAGCAAACGAACTTCCTGCTGGATCGATGCCCCCTTGCGTCGGGCAGTGAAGGCGCGCGTCAGGTCGCTCGGCGGACTGAGATCCTCGCGGAAGTAGATGTTGCCGGTGGTCTCGAACGGCAGGTAGCGCAGCGCCGCCTGATTCAGATACACGCGGAAGTCGCGAATCTGTCCGTCGTAGCGCGCCTGGAAGCCGATCACGCGGGCGCCGCCCAGCCAGTTGTGGCGCGAGATGTCGAAGATGCCGCCGATGCCGCGCTCGGTGTCGTAGGACGCGCCGTAGCGGAGCTGCAGCGGCTGCACTTCGCGGACGATCACGTTCAGGGGCACCGATTGCTCTTCGCCGGCCTGGCTCCCGGCCGTCGGCCCGTCGGATGCGGCTGCGGAGTCGCTCGCCGGCGGATCGCCGCCGACGCTGCTCGCCGGCCGGCGATCGTCGCGGCCGCGGTCGGCCTGGTTGATCTGGACGGTTGAGAACGCCCGCGTATCGTAGAGATTGCGGCGCGACCTGGCCAGCGCCGCGAGGTCGAGCGGCTCTCCCGGCCGCAGCTCGATCTGGTTGCGCACGAGATTCTCATCGGTGCGCCGCGTGCCGCGGACCTGAATCGGGCCGACGAGGCTCTGCGCTCCTTCGGCGATCGTGAACGTGACGTCGACCATGCCCGCCGCCCTGTCGAGGACCAGCGAGTAGTCCGAGCGCACCTCGTTGTAGCCGAGCGGCCAGTAGGCCCTGCGGATGTTCTCGAGCGCGTTTTCGGCCGCCACGGGCAGGAACGGTTCGCCTTCAGCCACCGGCAGCTGCGACAGCAGCGCCGCGGTGTCCCACACCGTGTTGCCCTCCACCGCGACGCGGCGGACCCTGAACCTGGGCCCCTCGCGCACGGTCAGCACCACGCGCGCGAGAGCCCCCTGGTACTCGATGCGCGGCTCGCTGATCTCCGCCGCGAGATAGCCCTGCTCGCGGTAGTAGCGCTGCAGCAGCTCGGTGACGACCGCCGGATCCGTGAACAGCGGCCGCTCGAGCCGCTGGCTGTCGACGATTCCAACCAGTTCGTCGGGGCTGACGCCCGCGGCGCCCTCGAACGCGAGCACCACCTTGTCGTAATGCGGTCCGCTGTCGATCGTGTAGACGATCTCGCGGCGGTCGGCGGAGTCGCCGACGAACGCATACTCGACCTTCGGCTGCAGGTAGCCGCCGGTCATCAGCCACTCGCGAATCGCCTCCGCGCCATCGTCGGCGCGCTGCTTGTCGAACACGCCGCGGTGCCACTGCATCCGCACCTCGTCCTGGACGTCCTGCGGCGGCGTCACGCCGTCGAAGCGGATGTCCACACGCGGGCCGCGCCGGACGCGCAGCGTCAGATACGCGCGGCCGCCCTCGACCTTCCGATCGAGACGGATGCGCGACTCGAGGAAGCCCTGCGTCATGAGCGCCTCCTCGACCTCCTGCGTCTCGTCGCGAATCACGAAGAAGTCGTAAGGGTCGCCTTCCTTCACGTCGAATTCCCGGCGCACGTCCGGGTCGTCCGCGCCGGTTTCCTCCGAGATCACCGAGACCACGGCGACCGTCGGGCGCATGCGCTCCTGACGCCGCGGCGGGGCCTCGCCGCCGAAGCGGACGTCGTGCTGGAAGTCGAGGCGATAGCTGGCGTCGCTCTGCCGGACGCCCCGGGCCTGGAACCGGCGCGTGATGTCGTACTCGGCAATCCAGATCTGATCGTTGCTGTCGGTCAGGTTCGTGGAGTAGACCAGCTTCAGGTCGTCGGTCAGATCCTGGCCGAGCGTCAGCCGCGCGCTCGGATCGGTCTCGCTGGCGATGACCGTCGGCTCGATCCGCACCTCGCTCAGCCCGGTCGCCTGCTGCAGCCCGCGGCCGAGCGTCGAGCCGACCCGTCCGGCCAGATAGGACAGCACCTGCTCCCGCGCCACCTCGTATTCCTCGCCGCGCATCTCGTCGAGCGTGCGGCCGGTGACGAGCAGCGCCATGATATCGGGCTCGGGCAGCGCCGGCTCAGACGTCAGCATCGTCTCGGTGTCGTCGGGCGTGCCGGTCACGTTGATCGTGATGTCGTAGTTGCTGGCGTCCGTGCTGAGCTGCAGGTCGAACATCGGGAAGATGCGGCGGTCGTCGACGAACTGGACGATGCCGCGCTCGACCTCGTAGCGGCGCTCGTTCAACCGGATCTCGCCGCCCTCGGCGAGCGTCAACTGGCCCAGCAGCCCGGTCTCGTACGGTGTGCCGACGACGCGCAGGCGGGCGTTGACTTCGGCGCGCGCGAGATTGTTGTCGACGAGAATCGGCGTGGCGGTGTCGACGTTGACGTCGAAGCGCGTCCGGTCGAGCAACGGGTTGCGCTCTTCAGTGAGATCGAGCCGGCGCCGCGCCGTGATTGCCGCCAGCAGACCGGTGTCGAAATTCACATCGCCGGTCAGCCCGGCCTCGGTGATGGTGACCCGGCCGCTGACCAGGAAGTCGTCGTCCTGCTTGCGGATGCGGAGGTCGGAGTCGGTGAGGCTGCGCAGATCGAGCGGCGCGTCGTAGGCGAAGTCCTTCGTCGCGAGCCGCATGTCGATGTCGGCGATGCCGCCCTCGCCCAGCGTGACCGTGCCCGAGCCGTCGACCGTGCCGCCGTTCACGTTGCCGGTGAGGCTGACGAGCCGGATCGTCCGTCCGTCGAGCGCGACATCGGCGTTGATGTTCTCGGCCGCGACGTTCGGCTCGTCGCTGACCGCGGTGCCGCCGCGCAGGGTCAGCGTTCCCTTCAGATCCGGATCCTGCACCGTGCCGCGCGCCTCCACCTGCACGGTGGTGTCGCCCTCGGCTCGCACGCGATCGGTGATCACCGATATCGCCCCGGCGTTGAGCCTGCCGTCGACGTCGAGATTGATCGCGCGCTCGCCCGTCAGCTCCACCGACCCCGTCGCCGCAAGCGCGCCCGCCGACCCGGTCAGCGCGAGCTGCGTAATCTCGGCGCTGCCGGAGGCAAGCTCGATCGTCGAGGGCCGGGTCTGGGCGAGATCGAGCCCGTGGAACGCCAGCGCCAGCTCGGGAAACGAAATCGTCCCGTTCAGCGACGTCACGTCCGGACGCTCGGCGCTCATGTCGGCTTCGAGCGTGATCGTGCCGCTGAGGCCCTGCGGCGCGCCCGGAACGGTTGCCGGATTCAGGCCTCTTACGGCCGCCTTGAATGTTGACGGCCCGTCCATCCGAGGGATGTCGACCGGCAGCGGCGGAAGCACGTCGAGCGGAATGCGGCCGCTCGCTTCGAACGTGGCCGCGCCCCAGTTGCCGCTCAACGTCTCGATCGTGGCTTCGCCGTCGGCCACCCTGGCCTGCAGCTGCAGATTGGAGAGGCCCGGCTCGAGCTCGCGCGATAGAACCAGACCGTTCTCGAGCGAGATCGCGAGCTTCGGATCGAGCGCCTTCAACGTGCCCGTGAGCGTCCCGGTCAGCCGTAGCTCGCCTTCGCCCGCAACCGGCACGTCGGGCGGCAGGTATTGCACGAGCGCCGCCAGGTTCCCGTTGAGATCGAGTGCCAGCTCGCCCTCTCCCGCGCGATCGGTCAGCGGGAGCTCGCCCGTGATCGACAGCGTCGAGCCGCTCGCGTCGACGTCGAGTCCCTCGATCGACAGTCGCTCGTTGGCATACCGCAGCGGCGCCGCGCTCGTAATCGTGAAGGGCCGGCCGTTCCAGGCGCCCATGAACGCATCGATCGCCGCGGTCGCCATCCCCTTCTCAGGCGCCGTCAGATCGCCTGTCGCTTCGATGGTCGCTCGCAGCAGCCCTTCGTAGGTGTGGTTGGCAGGCAGGCCCGGAAGCAGGGCGATGTCGAGGTTCTCGACTCGTGCCGTGACCATCGTCGCCCAGGGCCTGGTCAGCGCCACAATCGCGTCGGCGCTCACGTTGTAGCGCTCGGCCGCCGCCTTGACCGTCGCCTGCCGGTTTTCGGCCACCGCGTTGACGACAACGCGGCCGACCGGCGTGACCGCGGGCTCACCGTCTTCGACCGGCCGTTCGATCTCGAGCCCGTCGACGGCAATATCAATGGTGCCCGCCGGCTCATCGACCGTGCCCGCTCCGGACGCGGTGAGCCGCAGGTCGCCGCGCACCGTCTCTCCCCCGGGCAGCCGCACGCCGAGCAGCCGGACGCCTTCCGATTTCACATCAGCGGTGTAAGCGCGGCGATCGAGATGGTAGGTTCCGGTACCGCTGATCAGGCCGGCCCCGCCGGGCTGCGGTTTCTCGATAGTGAAGCGTGCGACCTGCACTTCCCGATCGCGCAGGCCCACATCGGCGGCGAGCACGCCGAGCTCTTCGCCGTAGGCGGCAAGGTTGCTGCCTCGCACGGCAATCATCGCGTCCGGGCTCGTCGTCGTTCCCCTGACCGTCCCCATCACCGACAGCACGCCTGACGCCGGCACGTCCGGTCGGTTCGCCACTTTCAGCAGCCAGGGCACTTCGACCTGATTGGCGGCGAGATTGAGCGCGAGCTGGCGGCTCCCCGACAACCCGACGCGGCCATCGAGGTGGACGGTGGCTTCCTCCCACGTGAGATCCGCGCGCTCGACATTCAACGCCGCGGGCATGTAGACGAGATTCGCGTCGAGCGCCACTCCCGTGGCTTCGCCGAGACGCAGCGCCGGCGCGTTGACCGTCGCTGCCGCGGTCGGCTCGTCGAGCGTGCCCGAGAGACGCGTGGCGACGGCCAGCGCACCGCCAATCGGCGTCGGCGAGAGCGAGCCTCTCGCACGCCCGAGGAACGTTTCGACGGACGATGTGACCCGGCTCACATCGGCGGTGCGCCCCGTGAGCTGCCCGTCGAGACGGCGATCGCTGGTGACGGCAACACGGCCGGTCGCCTGCGCGCCTGCCGCATCCAGCTGCACCAGCTGCGCATCGACGCGGCCGTCGGCGGCCTTCACGATCACCCGCCCGCCCACCGGCATCGTCGACCGCGCGGCGCCGGCCGCAGTGGGCGTCAGCGTCGCATCGGCATCGCCGGCGGCCTGCCGATAGTCGAGACCGGGCCACTGCGCCTGCACCGTGCCGGTGACGCGCGACGCGACCACGTACGGCAGCGCGAGCGTCTGCATGACCCATCCGGCGTCGACGTTGTCGATGTCGGCGTGGAACTGCGAGCGATTCGGGGCATCGAGCGCAATCACGCCCGCGCCCCTGATCGCGCCCCAGTCCCCGCGCAGCGCCAGCGCAGGGATGTCGGCGCGCCGCTGGACCTGGTCGTAGACGAGATTCACCAGCTCGGCGCGCGAGCCTTCACTGTCGATGTCGAGCCTGGCGAGCGCCACTTCCCTGTCGTCCCACTCGGCCTCGCCGTCGATGCGATCGATCGGCGTCGTCCGATCGCCGACGCGGACGCGCCCGCCGGCTGCGGCGAGCACGACCCGGTGGCGATCGGTCACCGGGTTGCCGCGCACGTCGATCGACGACACCGGCAGCTCGGCGTCGATCTGCTGCGCGCGGTTCTCGTATCTGACCGTCGCGTTCGAGACCGTCAGCGCGGCGATGAGGTAGTCGAGCGGCTCGCTGGGCTGGTTGGGATCGGTCAGCGGACGCGGCAGGTTGTCGCGGCCCTGCTCGTCCACGACGTAGTGGACGTTCACGCCTTCGACGGTGCCCGACTCGACCACGTAGCGGCCGCGCAGAAGATCGGGAAGACTGAGATTGATTCGCGCGCGCGCGATCGTCGCGAAGACCGGCAGATCGGCAGCGCCGGAAGACCGGACGCGCACGTTCCGCAGGTCGAGCGAGGCCTTGAAGAGGTTGTAGTCGAGGTCGTCGGTCTGAAACTCGATGTTCCGCTGCGCCAGCAGCTCCGTCACCCGGTTCATCGCATAACGCCGGACCGGGCGCGTGTGGATCGTGAAGAACAGGATGACGACGGCCAGGCAGAGAGCGACGAAGGCGATCGTCAGTCGGCGAAGGATACGCCGGTGGGCTCGGGCCACAGCGTCAAGCGGGGTGCAATCGGCGCTCCAGTCGGATCGACCCTCGAATCGCGGAACGGGAGCCTCGAACAGCCGGGGTGCCGGCCGTGATGCGTACGGGGTTTGCAGCATCGGCGCCCGTGAAGGCGCAGAAGTCGCTCCTCGACATCCATTCCGACGCGGCGATCGTGCCGGGAGAGCCTCTTCCCGCATCCGGCCTGTGGCCGTCGGCGCCGCACCCCATTCAGCCGATCGACACGACGCCGCGCGTAATCTCGTTCGTGCTCGGGTTCGCGCTGGCCAGCCTGATCGCCTGGCTCGGGAGCATTTCGGGCCACGGCATCGTCACCAGCCAGGCCATTGCGCCGGTGGTGCCGGCGGCCATACCTGTGGTCGGCAGCGCCACAGAAGAGAAGATGTCGACCACTCTGTCCGTGCCCGTTACCGCGACGAGCTTTCCACTGCCAACCCAGGGGGCGACGGGCGGCGCAGAGGGCAAGGATCGTGGCGCGCTGGCGCTCAGCTCCAGCCCGGATGGCGCCGAGGTCGTGCTGAACGGAACGGTGGTGGGTGAGACGCCGGTCGTGCTCAGCAATCTGCCGCCCGGCGATGGCAACATCGTCGTCCGGCGTCAGGGTTACGCGCCGTGGTCAGCCAGCATCCGCGTCGTCGCCAACCAGCGGACGAACGTGCAGGCGACCCTCAGTCCCGCGGGGCGGTAAGCCGGCCTCCAACCGGTTCGCGCGAGCGTCCATCCGGGAGCCGAGCAGCGAAAAGGACGGCGCTCGCCATGCCCTCTCCCCTCGGCGCATTCCGCGCATAAATCGCCTGGTGCGTCTTTACGTCCGGGATCGATCGCTGATCAAGGCCCGCACACCGCTCAACGCAATCGCCGCTCCGATGACGAGACCGGCGATGGCGAGCCAGGGGCGGGTGCCGAGCCACTGGTCGAGGGCGTATCCCATTGCGCCAAGCACGACGGCTCCAATCACGCTGTACGCCACGCCCATCGTCCGCTCGGTGTGCTCCATGTCCGATGGTGATATGTCGCTCATGGGTGCGCCTCCGTAACGATGACCTGCAAGGATGGTGCTGATCATGGCGTGGGGCATGCTTTGCGGTTTCCACGGCCATCGCCTCCTCGCGCTCGTTGCGCGTTCTGGTGTGCACCCTGCCGACCGCCGCGGCTCTGGAGTTTCTGGCGCCCGAGCATCACACCTTCATCTTCACCGCATCCGCGGCGGCGATCGTTCCGCTGGCGGGCTATATCGGGAGGGCGACGGAGCTGCTCGGGCGCGCTGGCGCTGCGTTACGGGCTTACCGACCTCGTCAAGGCCTCGCTGAGACCGTCCCGGCCGTGTTTCACCTGCTCGTCAGGTCCACCGGGAGCACGGCGGAGCTGACGCTGGTGTTCCTCAGCTATGCGATCGCCCCGGAGCCCATGGACCTGCTGTTCACGGTCTTCGAGCTCGTGGCGGTGGGCATGGCGGTGCTGACGATGACGTTCATCGCCCACGACGGCGAAACGCGCTGGATGGAAGGCGTGCCGCTGCTCGCCGTCTACGCGATCCTCGTGCTCGGGTTCTACTTTCTGCCGGATGGGTAGCTTCGTCTCGTCGGTACACGGGGCTGTTTGCCCGTGCGAAGACCTTCGGCGCGTCGGTGCACGGACGCGCGTCAGCTCCCTGCACCGACTACTGACACGTTTCAGCCACCGACTCGATCCGTGTGACGTTCAGCCCCTGCGCTCCGCCTTCGCCCATCAGCGACGCCTGGACCGACATCCGATGACCGACGTACTTGTCGAGCGGCGTGAGCACGAACATCAGCGCGTATTCGCGATCGCCCAGCGGCGCATTCCGGTCGACGCTCCGGCCCTCGATCACGCGCGCGGGGCGCGAGCCTCTCACCAGCTTCCAGCTGCGGCCGGCACCCTTCTCGAGGCACCCCACCACGTGCGCGAGGCTGCCGGCGGGCAGCTCGCCCGAGCCGTCCTTCCTCACGATGCGTACGCCGGCGATGGCTTTCTCGTCCAGCTCGGTCTCGCCCGCCGGGAACTGATTGCTGGCCAGAATGTGCGCGACAATGTCGGCGTAGACGCGCGCTCCGAGCGTGCCTTTGAGCGAACCGTCCTCGGAGTGCGGCATGTTGGTGCTGACGTGGCGGAGCAGCTGATCGACGGTCGTGTCCTGCCACGAGGCCCAGAAGCGATCGTCCTTGAGGGCGCGGTACTCGGCGCCTTCGAGGTTCGCGCCGTGGCAGCTGGCGCAGTGCTCGGCATAGAAGCCGCGCCCGCGCTGTGCCTGCGCCGCGGTGTAGACCCCGTCCCAGACGGTTCGCGACGCGCGCTCAGTCGCCGCGCCAGGCGCCTGCGCCCGAATGAGCGCTATCTGTGCCAACAACAGGACCGCGGCCACGCCGGACAATCGCCTCATAGGCCCGGATGATACCGTAAGCGCCCTTGCCTCTCGCGTGCCGCTTCAACCGGCGCCACGCCGGGACGATCGACACCGCGCTCAGGACCGTTCCGCCGATGCTGAGGACGATGACGACAATGTCCCAGAGCGGGCGCTGGAAATAGAGAAACGGAAAGTCGAGGCTGTGCAGCCCCTGGTACAGCCAGCGGCGCAGCCGGGTGATCTTCTCGTTGCGCAGCACGACGCCGCCGCGCGAGGGATCGAGATAGACCCAGGTTTCCTGCGGATCGGCATAGCGCACGCGCAGCACCGGCAGCGGACGCGTGGCGCTCGAGTTGTAGTAGTAGCCGTCGTAGGCGGTCAGCCACTCCGAGTCCCGGACGGCCACACCCGGCATGACCGTGCGAGCCAGGCGCGTCATCGTCTCTCGCGGAAAGCTCGTGAAGCTTCCCTGTTCGGGATTGGCGGCAGACACGTAGCGCCGCTCGAGCGTGGGACGCGGCTCGCGCGGCAGCAGGCTCGGGCTTCTCCATCGATCGGCATCAGCCAGGGCCGGCGCGCGATCCGCGGCCCAGTAAAGCGCGCCGTCGACCTCGACCAGCTCCATCGTCTTCGGCACGAACGATTCCGAGAGCACGCGGTGCGCATGCCGAAGCGAATCGAGCGACGCTGTCTCGGCCGGCAGGTCCGCGGACCCGCCGCGCCGCCCGAATTGTCCACGGCCGCCGACGGGCTCGAACCAGTTGAACGGCCCCATCGACAGCAGGCCGCTGTACGTCCACGTCAACGTGACGACGCCGAACAGCAGCCCCGCGTAGTGATGCCACTTCATGTAGCCGGCATAGGGCGAGTGCGCGGGCACGCGCTTGAGGCGGAAGCGCGCGAACGGCGAAAACCGTACGAGCCCCCAGACCAGCCCGGCGACGCACATCACACATCCGATGAGCGACGACCAGATAACCAGATCGCTCCACAACGGACCGTTGCGCCGGAGGGGCGTGAAGTAGAGCCAGTGCAGCACCGGACCGAGATAGCCCCAGAAGCGCTCACGGCGGGTGGTCCGAAGGGCAACCTCGCCGGTAACTTCCGAGACATAGATGTGGGTGCCCGCCTCATCGTCGAGCGCGAAGCGGTGCATCGGCAGCGCGGCGACGGCCTGCAGCGTCCACTGATCGGGCTCTTCGAGATATCCGTCGTAGCGCCAGGGACCGGTGTACTGCGGCTCGAACCGCTTCGCCATCGCCAGCGCCTGATCGCGATCGAGGCCGAGGAAGATATCGCCGGTATCGGCGTAGACGAACGGCCAGATGCCGCCGCGGCCGCGGCCGAATCGATAGACCGGCCGGTCACCATACATCGTCACCTGCACGTCGCGCACGCGCGCGCCGATCAGCTCCGCCGCTTCGGCGGGCGCGACCCTGACCGACGACAGATCGAGCGGCGTGGCCCTCGCCAGCTGCTCCTCGTAGGCGAGGGTCGGCATCCGGGCATACATCATCACCACGCCGGACACGAACCAGACGACGAACAGCACGCAGCCGGCGATGCCGAGCCACCGGTGGGTGTAGACCAGCCACAGCCGCCAGTCGACGAGACGTGTCAGTCGGAAGTGCATCCCCACAGCGTCATCCTACCCGCCGCGCCCGGGAGCCGGTACCTGAAGAGTTGCTGAACGTTTCCTGTCCGGCGATTCAGTCTCGAGACACAAAATCTTCCCCGGTGGTACACGATCAAGGGAATGACCGAGAGGATTTCACAGGCACTCACGCGGACCCCGACGGCGCCGCTGGTCGATCACCGCGGCGATCTCCTGGCGCTCGGCCAGGTGATTACCAGCCCGGAAACGCAGCTGCAATATCGGATCGAGCGCCTGCTCGGGCAGGGCGGGTTCGGTCAGGTGTATCTCGCCGCCCGGCTCGGGCATTCCACGCTGGTCCCCCAGACGGTGTGCGTGAAGGTGAGCCGCCATATCGACGGGTGGGTGCGCGAGGCCTATTTCGGGCGGCAGCTTGCCGGCCATCCGCGGGCGATCCAGGTATACGACATCTTTCCGCTCCTGTTGCCGGGCAGCATGGTCCTGTACTGCCTGGTGCTCGAATACGCGCGGCACGGCGATCTCAGCGCGTTCCTGCGGCGCGACGGCCGGGGGTGGACCGAATCGACCACGCGCCGCGAAATCGCCGGCATCCTCGACGTCCTCGCCAGGCTGCACCGCGGCCAGCTTCTCCATCGCGACCTCACGCCGCTCAACGTCTTCGTCTGCGACACCCGTCGTCTCAAGCTGGGCGACTTCGGCATCGTCCGGCAGCAGAGCGACCGCCGCGGCATCACCGCACGCACGATGAACGCGATGACGGCCCCGAGCGAGCTGCTGTCGCGCGCGGCGCCGAAGTGGCAGGCGCGCGACGACGTGTATCAGGTGGGACAGCTCCTGGCGATGCTCACCAAGGGCGACGCCAGCCACCGCATCCGGACGTCCGACGTGCGCGGGCTGCGGTGCAGCGACCATCTGAAGGAGATCATCCATCGCTGCATCGGCGAGCGACGCAAGCGCTACGAGAACGCCGCCGAGCTGATCGACGCGCTGCAGAACCCGCCTCCATCGCTCCGCCCGGGCGTGCTGCGCTCCCTCGACGGCGTGCACCTGACGTTTACCGGCATCCTGCGAACCACGCGGCGTGAGGCCGCGGCGGCCGCGCGCCGCGCCGGTGCAATCGTGCACAGCGGGCCCTCGACGCTGACGACGGTGATCGTGCGCGGCCGGCCGAACCCGCTGCAGGCGGCGGGCCGCGACGGCGGGCTGAAGCTGATGGAGATCAAACGGCTGCGCGAGAAGGGGCTGCGAATCACGGTGCTCAACGAGACGCAGTTCTGGCGGCTGGTAGCGCCACGGAAGCCGACCGCCCGTTCCGTGCCGGCGCGGAGCAACAGCCGCACCCGGAAGAGGACCGTTCGATGATGCCGCAATGGCTCGAGCCGATGGCGGCCACGCTGACGCAGGAGCGTTTCGACGGTCCGGAGTGGATCTTCGAACGGAAGTTCGACGGCGTCCGGCTGCTCGCCTACAAGCGCGGCGACGACGTCCGGCTCTACTCGCGCAATCGTCTGCCGCAGGCCCTGCCGGCGCTGGCCTCGGCGGTCGCAGGGCTGCCGGCCAGGGAGCTGATCCTCGACGGCGAGATGACCTGGGACGGGAAGCGCTACCACGTGTTCGACATCCTGTGGCTCGACGGCCGCGACGTGACGGCGCTGCCGCTCGAAGAGCGCCGTGCGCTGCTGGACCGCCTGCCGCTGAAGCCGCCGCTCGACCTCGTCAAACCCCTCACCGGCGAGAGGCCGTGGGAAGACGCCTGCCGCAAGGGCTGGGAGGGCGTCATCGCCAAGCGGCGCGGATCGCCGTACGAGCACCGCCGATCGAAGTACTGGCTGAAGATGAAGTGCGAAGCGTCGCAGGAGCTGGTGGTCGGCGGCTACACCGATCCACAGGGCTCGCGGGTGGGGCTGGGCGCCCTGCTGGTCGGCTACTTCGACGGCGACGACTTCGTGTTCGCCGGCAAGGTCGGCACCGGCTTCGACACGAAGCTGCTGCTCGATCTGCGCCGCCGGCTCGAGCGGCTCGAACAGCCCACACCGCCGTTCACGAGGGGCACCGGCCTCCCCCGCATCCGCGCGCACTGGGTGAAGCCCGAGATCGTGGTGCAGGTGGCGTTCACCGAGTGGACCGTGCACGGCAAGCTGCGGCACCCGCGGCTCGTCGGCGTGCGCATCGACAAGAAGGCCCGCGACGTCGCGCGGGAACAGGCGTGACGCGGCGCAAGCCGGATGCGGTGGTCATCACGCATCCGGACAAGATCCTCTTTCCCGCCGATCGCATCACCAAGGGCGAGCTGGCCGCCTACTACGAAGCGCTCGCCCCGGTGATCCTCCCGCACCTGCGCGGGCGGCCGGTCACGATGGAGCGGTACCCCTCGGGCATCGGCGCGAAGGGCTTCTGGCAGAAGAACGTGGCGAGGGGATTTCCGTCCTGGCTGGAGCGCGTCGAGGTCCCGAAGAAGGACGGCGTCGTCCACCACCCGGTCATCACCGACGCGCGCTCGCTGCTGTGGGCGGCGAACCAGAACACGATCACGTTGCACGTGTGGACGTCGCGGCTGCCGGACCTCTACCACCCCGACATCTGCGTGTTCGATCTGGATCCGTCGGACGACGATCGCGAGGCGTTGCGCGCGGCCGCTGTCGGCCTGCGCGACCTGCTCGACACGCTGTCGCTTCCGTCGTGGGTGAAGACCACGGGGTCGAAGGGCTTTCACATCGTCGTGCCGCTGGACGGATCGGCCGACATGGGAGAGGTGGCGCACTTCGCCGACCAGGTGGGCGAGCTGTTCGTGACGATGGCGCCCGACGCGCTGACGCGTGAGTTCTCCAAGGTCGATCGCCGGGGGAGGATTTACATCGATACGCGGAGGAACGGCTACAGCGCGACGTTTGCCGCGCCCTACACGGTGCGGGCGCGTCCGGGGGCGCCGGTGTCGGCGCCCTGCACCTGGGAGGAAATCGAGCGCGGCACCGTCGACCCCGGCACGTTCACGCTGCGGAATATGCCGGAGCGGATGGCGAGCGTGGGCGACCTCTGGGCCGACATGAAGCGCCGCGGCCGATCGCTGAACCGCGCGCTCGAGAAGCTGCGCCGCCTCAGAAGCTGACGGCGGCCGCGTCGCCGAGGATCATGTCGCGATAGAGCGGCAGCGACCACCCGGCCTTTTCGAGCTCCATCAGCCGCGAGGTGAACGCCTTCACGTACCCCCGCTCGTTCTTGTAGAGCGCCTTCAGCGTCGCCGGCGGCAAGGGGATCTGCGCGGTGCTCAGGTTGCACATCAGGTTGGCGGCGTTCTGCCCGCCTGCCGCGATGTAGGGCGCCGCGTTGGGCACGACCGGAGTGCGCGCGGCCGGCCGAATCACGTACTTCGCGACCGGAACGTCGACGTAGACCGTCCGGATGCCGCCGAGCGGATTGCCGTGTCTGTCGAGCGCCATCATCGAGCCGTCGTTCGAGATGTCGCGATCGAGCAGGATGCGCGGCGCGCGCGGCGGCACGATGCCCTTGTCCACCCACTTGAACAGGTGATCGAGCGCGACGGACATGTAGGCCTGCACCGGGAACGTGCTCAACGGGTCGACGCAGGGATTCGGCTTCATCCGGACGCTGTCGCGGGTGTCGATGTGGCCCATGCCCGCGAACTCGTACAGCCGGTACTGCTTCCCCGGCTCGTCGCTGTCCTGCTTGTTGGTGATGTTGCCGCTCACCTCGTGCATGGTGGGCACGTGGATCACCGGCACGTCGACGTCGCGGATCATCGCGCCGTTCGACATGGGCAGGAAACCGTCGTAGATGCGCTGCATCTGCGGCGTGCGATAGACCATGTGCGCGGGCAGGTAGTTGATCAGCACGCCGGCGGTCATCGAGGTGCCGCCGAGCACCATCTTGCGGACCGGACCGCCGACCAGGTTGCCGCTGCGCACCAGCGCGCCGATCTGGGCGAGGATCTCGTTGGTCTGCGTGCCGTTCAGCGTGAGCGGCCGGTACCGGGCCTCGTTGAGCGCCACGAACTGCGCCGGAGGCGTGGTCAGGATCTCGACCGCGGCATGTCCCGAGGACATCAGATAGATCGAGGTGAACTCGAACATGTGGGCGGCGCCGCTGCCGTGCATCGCCTCGGCGAGCACGAGGCCGCTGAACTTCGAGTTGTCGGCCGGCTTCCTGATCACGAGCCGCGTCGTGTACGGCTGGCCGTTGGCGGTGCCGGACACGAAGTACTCGTGCGTCTCGTAGTTGAAGGCGGCGAGCCCCTTGCCGGGCGCCAGCGACGGCGACGAGTCGAACATCGGGCCGGGCCCGGTGATCTCCGGCGAGAGGGTCGGCAGCGGGACGGCGGTCGGCGTCTGGGGCAGATTGGGCTGCGGTGCCCCGCCGGCGCGTCCACGCCCGCCTCCCGGCGGTCCGCCGCCGATCTGGCCGGACACGGTGGAAACGGTGAGCAGTACCGCAGCGGCAATGGCCGCCGTCCTCGTGATGATCATGAGCACCCTCGATGAAACGGACGTGCACATGATACTCGCGACGCTGGCGTACGTAGTGTCCGGCTTCAGCCGGACTGTCAGGGTCCCGTAGTGTCCGGCTTCAGCCGGACTGTCAGGGTCCCCCTGAAGGCCTGCACGGTCCGCCTGAAGGCGGACGCTACGCAGTCCGGCGCCGCACGCCGGCCTGGACCCGCTGGATCTGCGGCACGGGCCGGCAGACGACCGCGGCCTCCGGCGGGATGCTCCACGCGTGCTCCGGCCGGAGGTCGCGAGTGCCGGTTCCGCCGTAGGCGGGGTCGTCGCTCGACCACTGCACGCTCCACTCGAAGCCGGCGGGCGGAGCGATGAGGGGTTCGGCCAGCGACGGACGATTCAGCTCCGCGCCGAGGTTGACGATGAGCAGGCGCTCGTCGGCGGGCGCTGCCGCGAAGTAGCGAAGGACGAAGGCGCGATCAGAGAGCACGGCGCCATCGAGCTGCCGCCGGGCCTGTGCGCGGAAGGCCGGCTCCTCGCGCCGGAGCCGCAGCAGGTCCTGGTGCAGGGCGTACCACTCGCGATGGGTCTCGCGCTCGGTGAAGTCCAGCACGCAGCGCGCGAAGGTCTGCTCGCTGCCGGGATCGTCGAGCGTCGCGCGGTTCATGTAGCCGGCGACGCTCGGGAACTGCGCGAGGAACTCGCGCCGTCCCTCGCGCACGGCGTGCGCCAGGTCGGGCTCGAAGTCCGCGAAGTACAGGAACGGCGAGGAGGCGGCGAACTCCTGCCCCTGAAACAGCATTGGCGTGCCGGGCATCAGCAGCAGGAGCGCAGTCAGCGCCCGCCACTTCCCCGCGCTCGTGAGCTGATGACCGCGCAGCCCGCGCGCCGAGTTGGCGACCTGATCGTGGTTCTGCAGATACGTCACGAAGACGGCCGGTGGGAGCCCGAGCGCCGGCGTGCCGCGGTGCTTGCGCTGCCAGTGGTAGTACTGCCCCTGATAGAGATAGCCGTACTTCGCCGCGGCAATCAGCTCCGACGGCGTCCCGGAGGTGTCGGAATAGTAGGCTTCGGCGCGGCCGGTGGCGGCCACCATCGCGCTGTGATGGAAATCGTCGTTCCACAGCGCGTCGAGCCCGAAGCCGCCTTCCGGCAGCGGCCGGACGTGCACGACGTCCTGCGACTCGTTCTCCGCGACGATCAGGACCGATCGATCGCCGGCCTGGCGCCGCGCCGCGGCGCCGATCTCGGCCACGACGTGGCGCGGCGACGCGTCGAAGATCTGCTGCGTCGCATCCAGCCGCAGCCCGTCGAAGTGAAACTCCTCGATCCAGTACGCGGCGCTGCCGACGAAGAGCTCGCGGACGGCCGCCGAATCGGGACCGTCGAAGTTGATGGCGTCGCCCCACTCGTTGACGTAGCGATCGGTGAAGTAGCCCGGCGAGAAGGCCCGCAGATAGTTCCCTGACGGGCCGAGATGGTTGTAGACCACGTCGAGCAGCACGCCGATCCCGCGGCCATGCGCGGCATCGATGAAGCGCCGCAGATCGTCGGGCCGGCCGTAGAGGTGCGACGGGGCGAACAGATCGACGCCGTCGTAGCCCCAGCCGAAGCGTCCGTCGAACTCGGCCACCGGCATCAGCTCGACGAGCGTGATGCCGATCCGCGCCAGCTCGTCGAGCTCGCGCTGCGCGGCAGCCCAGGTGCCCTCGCGCGTGAAGGTCCCCACGTGCATCTCGTAGATGACCTGCCCTTCGAGCGTGACGCCGCGCCACGCCCCGTCACGCCACTGATACGCGCGAGCGTCGACGATCTCGGACGCCTGGTGCGGTCCGGCGGGCTGGAACCGCGACGCCGGATCCGGATAGAGCTGCGCCGAGCCGTCGAGCCGGAACTGGTAGCGATCTCCGGCGCGCGCAGGCAGTACGCCTGAGAAGTAGCCGTCGTTTTCAGACTCGAGCTGATGCGCCCGTCCGCCGTTGAGAATTACCTCGACGCGCCGCACGGCCGGCGCCCAGACTCTGAACGAGACGCGTCCCCCGTCGATCGGCTCCGCCCCGACCGGAAAACGGCGCCCGGCAGCGACGCCGCTCACCGTATCCTCGGCGCTTCCCGGGCGCGTGGCAGCGCGCACCTCGTGTGCCTCTGTCGATGAGCCGGTACGGGTTTCTCCTAGTTCACGTCGATTCATCGAGGTGGTTCGCAATATGCCGTGTTTGTGAAACCGGGGGAAGGGGCACGTCGCCGCCGCGCATACCGCCGTCGCGCGATCGCGAGGCCGGCGCCATACACGGCCGCCGCTGTCCCTCGCGCCGTGATGCGCGCGAGGTCGGCCGCGTATGGCGCGATCGTCTACTTCGTGCAGGACGACGCGATCATGCGAACGGATTCGACCTGCAGACGCTGCGCGTTCGCGAGCCTGGCGCTGCCGGTCGAGGGTTCAGTGCGCTGGCCGCCGGTCGTACTGCCGGTGGTCGAAGGCGACTCGAGCTTACCCGTCACTTCCACCTGCTGATTCAGGTGCTGGCGAAGGTCGCTGGTCTTGCCTTCGAGGAGGTAGGTCGTCCCGGTGCCGGTGCTGCTGGTGGCCCCTGCGCCGGTCGACGGTTTCGTGGTCGTGGCCCCGCCGGTCGACGTCGACGATGAGCCGCTGCTCATCATCGCGTTGGTCAGGATGAAGCGGTCGCCCGAGCTCGTCGTCGCCCCGCCCAGCCCGGCCTGCGCCGATTGCAGACAGCCGGTCACTTTGACCTCTTTGCCCTGCCCCTGCTGACTGCTGCTCGTCGTACTGCCGGTCTGCTGCGCGGCCGCGCCGCTCGCCAGTGCAAACGCAAGCGCTGCACCGATCACGATCTTCTGCGTCTTCATGTGCTTGGTCTCCCTTGTCGTTGAACTTCGTCAGTGCGGGGCGGGTGCAATACGTACTCCGCGTACAAGGGACGAGCCGGCAGCGCGCGGCATCGATGTTGCGAGCGACATGGACGGGTCTCAGGATCGGAGGAGTCGTGCTCAACGGGTTGTATCGGAATGGGGTCGGCGTCGGAACGGCGTTGCTCCTGGCGGTGTGCGCCTCGTCGGCGCATGCGCAAGCGCAAGAGCCGTCATCGAGCTCGAACACACGCGACCAGTCGCAGACGAACACACGCGACCAGTCGCAGACGGCGAACACCGACGAGCGGCAGCCCCCGCGAGCCGGCGAGCGGCGCACGATCGGTGCGGTGACGTCCGTCGGACGCGGCTCGATCGTCGTGAGCACGGATCAGGGCCGCCACCAGGTGTTCTCCGTCGATCGCAGGCTGGTCGGCATCCCGCCGGTCAAGCCCGGCGATCGCGTGCGCATCACCACGTCAGCGGAGGACAACGAGCCCGCTCCCGCGGCGCTGATCATCGAAGCGCTGCCGCCCCGTGCGGGTCTCGCGCCGCAGGAAACGCAGCCCGTCATACCCGCCGAGGTGCAGCGGCTCACGTCGCAAATCGAGCGGCAGGCCAGGCGCTACCGTGCCGGCGTCTTTGCCGGCGCTGCGCTCGATCCCGAGCTGATCTCGCTCAATGCCTTCGCCACGTTCACGCCGTGGCCGCAGCCGCGGCTGGCCGTGCGCCCGGGTCTCGAATTCGCCTTCGGCGAAGTGACAACGTTGCTCGGGCTGAACATCGACGTGCTCTATTCGCTGCCCGGCGTCAGACAGCTGGCGCGCTGGGCGCCGTACGTCGGCGCGGGACCGAACTTCGCGTTCAGCCATCGCGGCGTCGACGAGGAAGACTTCATCGGCGATCCGGACGCTCCCGAGATCGACGACGATCGCTTTGATTTCAGTCAGTGGGACTGGAACACCGGGCTCAACTTCATCGTCGGCGCCCGCAACCCGAACGGCACGTTCTTCGAGTTGAAGGGGACCGCCTACGGAGTGTCGAGCATCCACATGCTGGGCGGCTTCGAGTTCTGAGGTCGCGCGCCGGGGCCGCGGCGTCACCGCCGCGGCCGCTCGTCATTTCTGACACACGGGACAGAAGTAGGTGGATCTCCCCGCCTGGGTGATGCGCCGGATCGTGCCGGGGCACCCGCGCCTCGGGCAGGGCCTGCCCTCGCGTTCGTAGACGCGGAACCGGCCGGATTCGTAGGCGTGTGCGTTGGCGGCAACGGCCTTGCGCAACACGGCCTTGACGCCCTTCGCCAGCCTGAATGCGGCCTCGCGCGGCGCCCCGGCCGGCGTGGCGATCGTCGAGGCCCGGCGCAACGGCGACAGCCGCGCATGGTGCAGCGCTTCGCTCGCGTAGATGTTGCCGACGCCGGCGATGTGACGCTGATCGACCAGCAGCTGCTTCAGCGCGACGCGCTTCCGCGCGCACGCGCGGGCGAGCACCGCGGCGCCGAATGCCGCGTCCAGCGGCTCGGGTCCCATCCTGCGCAGCGCCGCATGCTCCTCGCCGGCGCGAATCAGGTCCATCACGCCAAAGCGGCGGGGATCGTTGAACGTCACCACCACGCCCGACGACAGCACGAGGACGACGTGATCGTGAGAATCCCGCGCGGACGCCGCACGCGCCGCCGCACGACGCTCGATGCGAAAGGCGCCCGACATCCCGAGATGGGCGAGCAGGGTCTCGCCGGAGCCGAGCGCGATGAGCAGGTACTTGCCGCGACGGGAGACGGACGTGATCGTCTGGCCGGTCAGGCGTGCAGCGAAGCCAGCAGGGAACGGCCGGCGCAGGTCCGGCCGGCGCAGCTCGACGCGATCGATGCGCGCGCCGCGGGCCGCGCGCTCCAGCATGCGCCGGACGGCCTCGACCTCGGGAAGCTCGGGCACAGCCCGATCCTATCCTGCGGTCACGCGGTAACGGCGGCCTCGGCGCGGTTCTCCGCCAGGATGGCCTGCAGACGATCGCCGTCCACCGTCTCGACCTCGAGCAGCTCGAGGGCCAGCGCGCGCACGGCGGCCCGCTCGCGCTCGATGATCTGACGCGCCGTTTCGTAGCCGCGCATCACGATCGCGCTGATCTCTTCGTCCACCCGCCGCGCCGCGTCCTCGCTGAATCCGGCGGCGCGCGCCTCGGCATCCCAGGGACCCGAAGGCCGGCAGAAGTGAACCGGGCCGAGCCGCGACATGCCCAGCTCGCACACCATCCTGCGCGCCAGCTCGGTCGCGCGCTCGATGTCGTTCGAGGCGCCGCTGGTGATCCGGCCGAGGCACAGCTCCTCGGCAACGCGGCCCGCCATCAGGATGGCAATCTGCGTTTCGAGGAACGTCTGCGAGTGCGCATGCCGATCCGCCTCGGGCAGCTGCATCGTCACGCCCAGCGCCCGGCCGCGCGGAATGATCGTCACCTTGTGCAGCGGATCGGCCTCGGGCAGCAGCGCCGCGACCACGGCGTGGCCGGCCTCGTGATACGCGCAGGTGTTGCGCTCGTCCTCGCTCATGATCAGCGACCGCCGTTCGGCCCCCATCAGCACCTTGTCGCGCGCCGCGTGGAGGTCGGCGTTGCTCACCGTCCGGCGTCCCAGACGGGCGGCGATGAGCGCGGCTTCGTTGACGACGTTGGCGAGGTCGGCGCCGGAGAAGCCCGGCGTGCCGCGGGCAATCGAACGCAGGTCGACGTCGGGATCGAGCTCCACCTTGCGGGTGTGCACGCGCAGGATCTGCTCGCGGCCGTTGAGATCGGGCGTGCCGACCATGACCTGGCGATCGAAGCGCCCCGGCCGCAGCAGCGCGGAATCGAGAATGTCGGCCCGGTTGGTCGCCGCGACGACGACGATGCTGTCGGTGCGCGAGAAGCCGTCCATCTCGACGAGCAGCTGATTGAGCGTCTGCTCGCGCTCTTCATGGCTGATCGACGTGCTCCCGCGGTTGCGCCCGACCGCGTCCAGCTCGTCGATGAACACGATGCACGACTTGTGGCGACGCGCTTCCTTGAAAAGACGTCGCACGCGCGCCGCGCCCACACCGGCATACATCTCGACGAAATCGGACCCGCTTGCCGAGATGAACGGCACGCCCGCCTCGCCCGCCATCGATCGCGCCAGCAGCGTCTTGCCGGTGCCCGGAGGCCCGACCAGCAGGATGCCGCGCGGAACCCGTCCGCCGATGGCGGCAAACCGGCCGGGGTCTTTCAGGAACTCGACGATCTCCCGGACTTCATCCTTGGCCTCGTCCACGCCGGCCACGTCGTTGAAGGTCACCGTGATGTTGTTGGGGTCGACGGTCTTGACCTTTTCGAGGGTCGTCACACGGCCGGCGACGCGGAAGAGGACCAGGCCGGCCACGGCCAGGACGAACAGCCCGATGGCCAGCGTCTGGTAGAGCTCGGCGTTCCCGGGATCGGAGGGCGTGGCACTGAACTGGACCCCGCGCTCGAGCAGCCCGGGCACGAAGCTCGGGTTGAGGGCGACGTATCCGGGCGGGGCCGTGGTCTGGAGGGTCTTCCCGTCGCGCCGCTCGAAGCGGATCGCGTCGGCGCTGGCGACGACCGACTTCACCTGGTTGGCGTTGACGTCGCGGAGGAAGTCGGAGAAGGCGACCGTTGCAACCTCAGCCGATGCGAGCGGCCTCAGCGAGACGACCGCGGCAATGACGACGGCGGCGAACAGACCGGCGACCAGCCAGGCCAGACGCAGGTGCGGCAAATGTCCTCGGGGCACGATGCTTCCTTTGCGCTTCGTTCGGGACGCGGGTCCTGACGCCGCGTCAACACACTTCGACCAGACACACACACCGGCGTGTGGGATGGCTCGATTGAGTGGAGGAGCGCTGCCGACATCGACGTGCGCGTCGGCGCGCCCCCCCATCTTATCGAACGATGCCGGCGCGGTAAACACGCCCCGGTTTCACCTCGACCGTATCAGGCTCTGCCGCAGGCCTGCGGTACGCTGATGCGATGTCCAACCCGTTTCTTCGCGTCCTCACCGGCAACGACGAACGCCGCGTCGTCGAGAGCGTCGTGCCGCAGCGCACGTTCGACGATGTGATTCTGCCGCCGGCCACGCGGCGCTCGCTCGATCAGGCGCTCGTGCACGTCACGCGTCACGACCTGGTCTTCAATCGCTGGGGGTTCCGAGAGCGCCATCCGACCAGCCTGGCCCTGGCGTTCAACTTCGCCGGCCCTCCGGGCACCGGCAAGACCATCTGCGCGGAAGCGATCGCGCACGCGCTCGGGGCGCGCCTGCTGATCGTCCGCTACGCGCACGTCGAGTCGATGTGGATGGGCGAGACCGCGAAGAACGTCGCGGCGGCGTTTCGCATGGCGCGGAAGGAGAACGCCGTGCTGCTGTTCGACGAAGCCGATGCGATCGCGTCGCGGCGGTCGTCGTCGCTCGATCAGGCGTTCGTGCGCGAGAGCAACACGGTCATCAGCGTGCTCCTGCAGGAGCTCGAACGCTTCAACGGCGTCGTGATCTTCGCCACAAATCTCGCCGCCAACTTCGACCCGGCGTTCGAACGGCGCATCCGCACCCATATCCTCTTCGAGATGCCGGGCGTGGAGGAGCGCGAGCGGATCTGGCGCGTCCAGGTGCATCCGACCCGGACGCCGCTCGCCGACGACGTCGACTTCCGTGCGCTGGCCGGACGCTACGAGGTCAGCGGCGGCGACATCAGGAATGCGGTGTTGAAGGCGGCGCTGGCCGCCGCGGCGGAGCCCGGCAGCGACATGCTCAAGGCCATTCACCAGCGCCACTTCGAAGAAGGGATGCGCGAAGTGCTGGCCGCCAAGAACGTCATGAAGCAGTCGCTGCTCGAGTCGCCGCGTCCGCTGCCCCTCGAGGCCGCCCTGCCCATCGCGCGGCAGGCCTCGTCCTCGCTGCTGGCCATGGCGATCAGCGTGATTGCACTCGCGACGTCCGTCGCCGCACTCGCCGTCGCACTCGTTCGCTGATCCACCGGGCGCCGGCCGGCGTTGCGGTCCGGCGTCGTGCCCGCGGCAGCGCACACCGGCGTCAGGATTCGACGATGTCCGACGCCGTGCCCGGCGATGAAGCGGCTGACGAGCGCGGCCACGGTCGTCCTGTAGGGCGCGTACCTGTCTACACCAGCTCGGCGGGGTCGATCGGCCCTGGGAAGATGGATATGAAATCCCGCCCTCAGCTCGCGCACGCGTCCCCGGTGAGCAGCCCGTGGGCAGCCGCAAACCCCGGCCAGCGCCGCCCTTCTGCGCGGGCGCGGGAGAACTGCAAAGAACACGCCGGATGCGCTACGATTTCGCTCTTCAATCTGCGCGAGAGGAACGCACCATGACCACAGGCCGACTGATCGCTCCCTTGACGGGTCTGACTGCCGTCATCTTGTGTTGTGCCAACCTGCTCTTCCCGCCGTCGTACGCGCAGCAGGCCGGATCGGATGTCGCTATCGACCCCGACGATATCGGCGGGGTTGTCACCGGCCCGAACGGGCCCGAAGCCGGCGTCTGGGTCATCGCGGAAACACGCGACCTGCCGGTCCGCTACATCAAGAGCGTCGTCACCGACGACCGCGGCCGCTTCGTCGTGCCCGACCTGCCCCCCGCGTCGTATCAGGTCTGGGCGCGCGGCTACGGGCTGGTGGACAGTGCGAAGACCACGGCCAGGCCCGGTCAGCGTCTCAGCATCACCGCCGTCGTCGCGCCAAACGAAGCCGCGGCCGCCCACTACTATCCGGCGATCTACTGGTACTCGATGCTGAAGATTCCGGACGCCGATCAGTTCGGCGGCAAGGGCAGCATTCCTGCCCGCATCGATCAGACGCAGTGGATCAGCGCGATGAAGAACACCGGCTGCATCGGCTGCCATCAGCTCGGACAGCAGTCCACCAGGACGATCCCGGCGGCGCTCGGCTCGTTCGCCTCGCCCGCCGAGGCGTGGCGGCGCCGCGTGCAGTCAGGACAGGCGGGGCAGATGATGCTCGCCCAGATGAACGGGCTCGGCGATCTGTCGTTCGCCTACTTCGGCGAGTGGACCGAACGCATTGCCAAGGGCGAGCTGCCGTTTGCCAAGCCGCCGCGGCCGCAAGGCGTCGAGCGCAACATCGTCGTCACGCTGCGCGACTGGATGAACGAGAAGCAGTACCTGCACGACCTGATCTCGAGCGACCGCCGGTTCCCGACCGTCAACGCCTACGGCCCGCTCTACGGCTCGCCCGAGTACAGCTCGGACATGATGCCGATTCTCGATCCGGTGAAGAACGTCGCGACGACGTTCAAGATGCCGGTGCGCGATCCCGAAATGCCGCTCAGCCTGGGACCGGGCCACGCTGCCGCGCTCGATCCGCTGCAGCCGTCGCCCTACTGGGGCAGCGAGCGCATCTGGGAGACCCGTGCCAACAATCACAACTCGATGTTCGGCCGCGACGGCCGTCTGTGGCTGGCGGCAAGCGTGCGCGCGCCTGAGAACCCGGCGTTCTGCAAGGCGGGCTCCGATCATCCGTCGGCGAAGGCCTTCCCGATGGACCGTGCGACGCGCCACCTCGCGGTGTTCGATCCAAAGACGAAGAAGTACACGTTCGTCGAGACCTGCTACTCGACGCACCATCTGCAGTTCGGCTACGACGCCAACGACACGCTGTGGACGAGCGGCGGCGGCCCGGTCGTCGGCTGGTTGAACACGAAAATGTTCGACCAGACCGGCGATGCGGCGAAGGCGCAGGGCTGGACGGCGCTGGTGCTCGACTACAACGGGAACGGCAGGCGCGACGCCTACACCGAGCCGGGCGAGCCGCCGGATCCCGCCAAGGACATGCGCATCAATTCGCCGTTCTACGCCGTGATGCCGAACCCGGCGGACGGCTCGATCTGGGGAGCGACGCTGGGCGTCCCGGGCGCGGTGGTCAGGCTGGTGCCGGGACCCAATCCCCCGGAGACGGCGCTGGTCGAGGTCTACAGGGTGCCGAAGCCCGGGTTCGGCGTCCGCGGCGGCGACATCGACAGCAAGGGCGTCGTCTGGGTCTCGCTCGGCAGCGGCCATCTGGGCAGCTTCGATCGCCGCAAGTGCAAGGGGCCCCTCAACGGTCCGAAGGCCACGGGTGATCACTGTCCGGAGGGCTGGTCGTTCTATCAGTATCCCGGCCCCGGCTTCAGGGGCATCGGCGAGAACAGCGCCGAGTCGAGCTACTACTCGTGGGTCGACCAGCACAACACGTTCGGTCTCGGCAACGACGTGCCGATGTCGACCGGCAACCTGAACGACGGCATCATCGCCTACGCGAACGGCCGGATGGTGGTCCTGCGCGTGCCCTATCCGCTCGGCTTCTACGCCAAAGGCATGGACGGCCGCATCGACGATCCGAAGGCGGGATGGAAGGGCCGGGGGCTGTGGGCGGCCAACGGCGATCGCACGCCGTGGCTGATCGAAGGCGGCAAGGGCTCGAAGCCGCTGGCCGCGCATTTCCAGCTGCGGCCGAATCCGCTCGCCAAGTGACGCGAGCGGCGACGGGACGATGAAGATCACCGTGTATCAGAAGCCGACGTGCACCACCTGCCGGAAGGTGCACGCGGCGCTCGTCGCCAGGGGCGTGGACGTCGAGGCGGTCGACTACTACGTCGACCCGATCCCGAAGAAGAAGCTGGTGGAGCTGCTGCGCAAGATGGGCATGACGCCCCGGCAGCTCCTGCGCACGAAGGAGCCGATCTACAAGCAGCTGCGCATCGCCGAGCGCGATCTCACCGACGACCAGATCGTCGATTTGATGGTCGAGCATCCCGATCTGATCCAGCGTCCGATCGTCGAGAAGGGCGCCCGCGCGATCCTGGCGCGGCCGCCGGAGCGCCTGGACGAGATCCTGTGAGTCACGCGGTCATGATCGCGGTGACGGTCGTCCGGTAGGCGACCTCCTCGTACGCGTCGAGCATGTCGGCCAGCGGCACGACGCGCGTGACCAGGGCCTTCGCGTTGTACTGACCGCTGTCCAGCAGCGATACGAATCGCGGGAGATCGCGCATCGGATTGGCGCCGCCGGCCTGACCGCCGGAGTGCGAGATGCCGCCAATCGCAAACAGGAACGCGGGCAGCGCAATCGTGCCGCGCACGAGGCCGGTGGTCACGAGATGGCCGCCGGCGTTGCACATCTCGTAGGCCTGCTGCATCGGCAGGATGCCGGTCGGATCCGGCCCCTGTTCGAGCTTCGGCCTCACGAACTCCGCGCCGCACGCCTCGACGACGAAATCCGCGCCGGCGCCGCTGCGGCGTCCGCCGGAATCGCGGCCGCCGCTCCAGGGGCGGCTGGTCGGACCGCTCGACAGGCTCCGCACGCGCTCGACGAGGCGGTTGCCTTCGACGTTGGGATCGAGCACGTGCGTCGCACCGACCTTCAGCGCCAGGTCGCGGCGCATCTTGATCGGGTCGATGGCGATGATGGTGGATGCTCCGGCAATGCGCGCGCCCTGCACCGCGCTCAATCCGAGCGGGCCGCAGCCCACGACGGCCACGACCGAGCCCGGTGCGACCCTGGCCAGCGTGCCCGACGTCGTCGCGCCCAGCCCGGCGACGGCGACGCAGCTCAGGACCATGCCCAGGTCGACGGGATCGGCCCTGGTCACGACCGGCACGACCCATTCCTCGAAGGTGACCATCAGCTCGGCCAGACCGCCGATGTGCGAGTTCGCGTACACCGGCGTGCCGTCGCGCAGGTCGCCGATCGGCACGAGATCCGACGGCAGGTTGCGGCCGAGCAGCTGACAGACGTCCGCACGTCCGCGCAGGCAGTGATAGCAGGAGCCGCATTGCGGCGTGCCCGACACGCATACGCGATCGCCGAGCTGCACGCGGCGGACTTCCGGGCCGACCGCTTCGACGACGCCCACGCCGCCATGTCCCTGGATGATCGCCATGGCGTTCGCGTTCACACCGGCCAGGCCGACGGCGGCCTGATTGGCCACGCCGGGCGGCGGCGCCGGCTGCAGGCCCAGCACCGCGCCGACGTTCGAGTAACACAGGTTGCACGCCTCGGTACGCACCACCACCTGCCGCCCGGAGATCGGACGCAGGCGGACATCGTGCAGCGTCGTGCGGCCGCGGCCGGTCCCGCGCGAGATCCACGCGCGGAACGTGCGGCTGGCGACCACCGCCGGGGCGCCCTGCCGGGCGGACGCGGCCTGCGCCGCTGCCGCGCGGGGCGTCGCGAGCGCTCCGGCGGCGGCCGCTGCCGCTCCTTTCTCGAGTAATCTGCGACGGGAGATTCGGTTGGCGGCGCTCATCTCACACCTGAATTGACCTTTCCGGCCATCATCTTGCGCCGCCTGCACGCGGCGGTCAATCAGGTGTGAGACGTGCGGTCACGGTCAGCGGGACGCGCAGTTCTGGGCGATCATCCGCACCGATTCGACTTCCAGACGCGGAGCGTCTGCCTGCGTCGTGCTCGACGTGGACGAATCGCGGTCGACCGGCGTGCCGGTAATCTCGACCTGCTGGCCCACGTGCGTGCGCAGCTCGTCGGCCTCGCCTTCGAGGATATACATCCGACCTGTCGTGCCGGTTGCCGATGTGGACGGCTGCGACTCCGTCGATGTCGACGGCGACCGGGACGGCGTCGTCGCCGGCGTTGCATTGGTCAGCACGAACCGATCGACACCCTCCGCCGAGCGCGATGCAGCGTTCGGTTCGCGCGATCCCAAACCCTGCTCGCCCGCCTGCAGACAGCCGGTGACGGTCATTCGCGCCTGCTCGTCGCCGTTGCCGAATATCGAGCCATCTCCAGCCTGTGAATTGCTGCGATTGCACCCCACCGCAAGCACGAGCGCGGCGGCGGCTCCGATCGAAAGCGTACGTCTGTTCATGGGCTTGCACTCCCTTCGGGCTAATCGATACCGAGAAACGAGTGCAAGCCCCGGTGCCTCAGCGGATCACTCTGACCCAGCCGAACATGCCTTCGTTGAAATGGACGTTCACGGAACAGATGACGAGGTACAGCCCGCGCTTTGCGAACCCCACCACTTCGGTGCGGTCCTGCGAGAGCAGGTTCGGAGCGGCTGGCGGCGCAGGGCTCAACAGGCGCGGATCGAGGCCGCGGTAGATCCGGCCGCCGGGGTCATCGATGAGGCCGACGGCGGGGGGCGCACCCGGGATCGGCAACAGCACGGATTGATCGACGTCCTCCGGTTTCTTTCCTGGTGCGTACACGACCACCTGATGGAAACCGGCGAGGATGAAGTTGACCGAGCCGCCCTCCTTGATCACCGCCACCTGAGGCAGCAGCGCATGGACGTTGGGGGCAACCGGAGCCAGCGGAGTCATCGTCCGATCGAGCGGAACCTCCACCATCCCGACCGGCCACGCGCCGAAGCTGACCGTGGCGCTCGCCAACGGACCGCTCAAGGCGCGGTGATGGCCGTGCTCCTGGTCCCCCTGTGCGGCACGAGCGACGCCGGCGGCGGCAAGCACTGCGGATCCGATCCCCAGGCGCTCGACGAACTGTCTTCTCTTCATGTCGGCCTCCCTTTGGTGCAGTGAGGGGCTCCCCGCCGTTCGAGCCTCATGCGCGAGGAGCGCGGCCCGAATCTCAGCCCGGTGAGGGGCAGGATCCTATCAGGATCGATGAGCTGAAAGATGGATGGCGTGCACTAGGACGAGTCGCGTTCCAGCAGTCCCAGTTCGTCGAGGCTGCGTATCGTTTTCTCGACGTCCGCCAGGACGGTGTCGGGAACACTGTCGAATTGAGAGGCGACGTAGGCGGCGATCGCCTCCGGCGGGTTTTCACCGTTGAGCTGGCTCCACACGACGCTCGCGGTGGCGTTGAGACGATGAACAAGGCCGCCCGTGCGGTCGAGGATCACGGTCTCCCCATCGATGACGCGCTCGATGAGGTCGGATCGGCGTTTCGGTGGCATTCATGGACAGTTTCCCTGCGAGCCTCGTCCATTGCAACCAGAAGAGTCCGGACGGGGGCGGAGAAATCCTGCCCAGCTGAGGTCTTCCGTCCCTCGTTAGGTCACCCCAGCTTCCTCGAGGGCGTGTTTTCGTGCGCACAGCCGTGAAACATCCCAGGCCTGCTCACGGCGGCACGGTCTTTGCCCCTGAGGCGGCCGATGGAACCAAACAGCAACGATTTGTCACGGCGATCATTCGTGAAGGCGGCCGGGTATGTTGCCCCGGTCATTCTCACGTTGAAAGCCAGACCCGCACATGCCTCTCTCGGGTCGGGGGCCTTCGGCACCGATGCGCGGCTGCGCCGCGATCTCAATCGCGTCGTCGGCGATCTCCGCAGGGCGGAGAAGCAAGGCAGGATGAGCGACGAAAATCGCGCCAATCTGCAGCGTACCGCTCAGGAGTGGCAGGCGGCGGGCACGGATAAGTACGTCAGGGACGCCATCGATCGCAAGATCGACGCACTGAAACGCTCAGGGAAGAAGAGCCAGGCGAAGAAGCTGAAGACGGAGCTCGATCACCTGATCGCCCTGGCCAGGAAATTCCTCGGCTAATCTACAATCGAGTCCTGTCGCAGACAGGATCGATGAGCCACACCGACACGCCCGGGGACTCACCAGGTGTCGTGCCGGTTCTTCGAGCCTACGTCGAGGGGAGCCGACGCTTCGACATCGACAGCCTCGACGAGCCGGCGTTCAAGATCGCGCTCGATGCCGGCGTGGGATCGATTCTCGCCCACGTGACCAGCGAGCGCCGGGCCCGCTCCGCACGCCACAACGAGGTTCACGCCGCCGATCTCACGATGCAGATGATGACCGGCGTGATCCTCGACACGCTCGCCGACATCATCGCTGCCGCACGTCGCGACGGCCTCGAGGTCACGCTGCTGAAGGGCTGCGCGGCCGCCCTCCGCTACTACCATCAGCCGCACCATCGCACGATGGGCGACGTGGATCTGCTCGTCGCCGAGGCACAGCGCGAACCGCTCGAACGCCGGCTGCGCGAGCTCGGCTTCGTGCAGCCCGGCGATCCGCGCGAAGCCCTCGTCCGCGATCACCATCACAGCCTGCCGTTCCGCCACGTGACCACCGGCCTCTGGCTCGAGGTGCACACGCGGCCCTATCCTCCCCATTCACCGCTCGCCCGCCGGCCGGGCTTCTCCTTCGAAGCGGTCACCGAGCGGGCGGAAACGGTGGCCGTCGGCGCGAAGTCGGCGCGCGTGATGAATCACGAGCGTCAACTGGTGTACACCGCGACGCGATGGGCGGAGATGATCAACGCCGAACGCGGCGTGTTTCCGCTGCTCGACGCGGCGCTGCTGCTGCGCGCGCGCGACGGTCGTCTGGACTGGGACGACGTGTGCAGAATTGCCGACGACCCGTGGGCCGCCGGGGCGCTCGTCCTGATGCTCACGTATCTGAATCGCTGCGGTCTGGCGCGGATCCCGCGGGCAATCCTGAGCCGTCTTGCCACCCGGGACGCGATGACCAACGCCGTCGTGCGGCGTCTGCTCCACCGGCTCGTCACCGCGTACGTCATGGAAGGCCGGCCGCCGGGCATTGTGATGACGCCCTCGAACCGGCGCATCGTCTGGTCGACGCTCGTCGGCGCCAGGTCTCCGTGGAGGAAGCTCCTGGCATTGCCCGTCAGCGTCCTGTTTCCGCCCGGCTACGACGGCCGGTTCGACACGGCCCGCTTCGTCCGGCGGGTGCGGTCGCTGACGCGGAAAATGCTGCCTTGATCAGCGTCCCGAAGTCTAAAGTCGCCACAGCCGCAACCTTTCAAGGGCTCTAGGTTTTCCATGATGCGACGCCACCAGCCTGCGCCTTTTCACTAAGTCTTTGCAATGATGTGGTTTAGAGGTCTCGAGCGGCAGAAAGTCGGGTCCGCAAGCTCGGGCGCTACGGAACTTGCAGGGAAAGTGCACATGAGCTTGCTGCGTCGAGACGACTCCACCCTCTCGCGACGTGATTTCGTGAAGGCGACCGCCTACACGGCGCCCACGATCATGACTCTCAAGGCCCTCCCGGCGTTTGCGTCGCAGGGATCGGGCAACTTCGGCGGCGGACGCGGCGGCTCCAGCAGCCGCGGCAACAACGGCGTCGGCAACGGGCTCGACCCGCAGCCGCCGGGCAACCCGCCCGTGAATGACGGCCAAGGCTCGGGCCGCGGCAATCCGGGCAATAGCGGGCACGGTGGTCATGGCGGCGGCAACGGTCGTGGCAACCGCCGTGGCCGCAACCGCTAGCGAGCCCCGCTCGCCCGGTTTCAGTCCAGATCATTCGAGAGGCCGCGAGCCATTGCGGCCTCTTTCTCTTTTCTCTCTGATCTCTCTGACGTTTCTCCCCTTCACGCCGGCGTCCCTACAATGAGGATGCAGCCAGCCACGTGCACGAACTGAAGCGGACCGCCTGCAACTGCGGGTTCACCATCCGGACGCATGACGACGAGACGGCGGCGCTCATGGAGGCGGCCTTCGGCGGCATGAGCCGTCGCGTCCCCGCGGCCGACGCCGCCCGCCGCATTTTCGATGTCGCGCGCAAAGGGTCCGGATATCGGGTGACGAACCCCGCGGCGGGCGAATCGATCCTGCCCGACGAAGACGCGCTCCTCTTTCACATCGACAAGGACATCACGATCTGGCTGCAGCTCGAACGCCGCGATCTGTTCTTCATCCATGCGGCCGCCGTCGCCCGCGGCTCACGGGTCATCGTCCTCACCGCTCCATCGGGCACCGGGAAGTCGACGTTCGTTCTCTCACTCGTCGAGAAAGGCCTCGACTATCTGAGCGACGAGCTCGCACCCGTCGACCTCCGCACGCTCGCGGTGGAGCCCTACGCTCACGCGCTGTGCCTGAAATCGCCTCCGCCCGCGCCGTACATCCTGCCGTCGAACACGGTTCGCTGCGGACGCCGCTACCACGTTCCACTGTCCGGGCCCGCGGATCGAACCCGCACGCTGGCGGCGCTGGTCTTCGTGCGGCGAGACGATGAGCGATTCGACAGGCTGCGCCCGATCAGCGGCGCATCAGCGGCCGCGCGTCTGATGGCAAACGCGCTCAATCCACTGGCGCACCCCGGCGACGGCCTGGACGCGGCCGTGACGCTGGGGCAGGCGGTGCCGTGCTTCGAGCTCGATATCCAGGGTCTGGCCCGGGCCGGCCGCGAGATCGAGGGACTGTTCTCGATGCTCGAGGCCGGCTGAGCCGCGGACGTCAGTTCTCTTCGGCGGGCGTGGCGGGCCGGTTCGGCACCGGCACCTGAATCGGGCGGCGGGGTCTCACGATCCCTCGCTCGAGATCCTCCTCGATCGCCCGGTCTTCCGCGCGCTCGGCGCTGAGCGCGTGGGGCAGCCCGTAGTTGCCCTCGTGGCATTCGTACGGCAGCAGCACGCCGCCGTCGAGCGGCGTGAGCAGCATCGACATCGTGAACGGCCGCTCGTAGGTCACCGGATCGTCGACGGTGAACTCATACTGCAGCACATCGGGCGCGACGCGCTCGAAGCGCTCGACGATGACCATCTTCTCGCTGTGGCGCAGCCCGTTGCCGTTGCCGCCGATGCTGGTTCTGTCCGTCAGGTTGGTCGTTTCCACGACCAGCTCGTCGCCTTCCCAGTGCGCGCGCGAGTCGCCCAGATACTGCCGGATCTTCTCGCCGATGTGAGGCCGGCCGTCGGTGTAGATGATGCGGGATCAGGTGGCAGGAATCAGGTGACAGGAATCAGGTGGCAGGAATCGGGAATCAGGAATCGGACTGACGGGTGCGGATTCGCTTCGTGCGTGCCTGCCCGTCGGTCCACTCGCGGAATTTCACAGTGATTGAGCCGATCTTGATGAGGTCGCCATCCTCGAGAGGTGCCGGCGCTTCGACCCGTCGTCCGCGCACGAACGTGCCGTTGGTGCTTCCCAGATCGCTCAGCATCGGACGATCGGCATCCGGCGCGACGCGGATTTGCGCGTGTCGTCGCGACACGCCGGCGTGATCGAGCCAGACATCCGAACGCGGATCGCGCCCGATGATGGTGTCGCCCTCGCCGAGCGCGAACGTCTGGTTGCGCCACGACAGCCAGAAACGCGCCGGCCGCTGTTCGGGACGAGCCGTCCCCCCCACCTCGCTCGCGGTGCCGCAGAACGCGTAGCCGACTCCGTGCACGGTCCGAATGAATCGCGGCGCCTGGGCATCGTCGCCAAGGGCGCGCCGGATTTCCGCCACCAGCACGTTGAGGTTGGCTTCGACGACGAACACGTCCGGCCAGATCTGTCCCAGCAGGTCGGCCTTCGGCACCACGCCGGGCCGCTTCTCGAGCAGCGCGCACAACACCGCGAACGCCTTGGGCGACAGGTGAATCGCCTCGCCGCCGCGCGTCAGCTGCCGGGTTTCGGAATCCACGAGGAACTCGCCGAAACGGACCTTCACCGCCTGCTCCGGACTTACAAGAATCCTGGCCAATCCTTGGGACTCGCCTCGTCCCGCCATGCCAATGTAGGCACGTCGAACGATCTCGCCGAGGCCGATTCTACTGTGAGAGACACTCCACGCTGGTTCGCCCGCGATCTCATCGTCGGCGTGCTCGAGAACATGCGGCGGTATCAGGAGCCGCTCATGTACTCCGTCGTCGCGCCGAGCCGCTACGTGATCTATCTGCATCCGTCCGAGTACGCGCGTCTCGAGGGCATCCTGCCGGTGCTGCGCGAGCAGACCATCCGCGGCCTCACCGACGAGGTCGCCGGGCTGAACCGGCGATCGACGATCCGGCGCTACGTCGACCGGCTGCTGGGCCGGCCCCACCTGCCGGTCGAGAGCGCGGCCGGCGACTGGCAGGTGGAGTTTCTCGAGGACCCGGACGGTGATGTCGCCGAAGGCGCCTTCGTCATCGATTCCGAGCTTCGCGCGCCGCAGCCGCCGGAGCTCGGGGCGGGCAGCCGCACGCGCCGCATCACGACGGTCCACGTCGGCCAGCAGGTCACCACGCGCGAACAGACGGTCACCCGGCCGGCGCCGCGTCCTCCGCTCGCACAGGTGATGTACGACGACGATGCCGGTCATCACGAATACAGCATCGTCAAGGACTCGGTGGTGATCGGCCGCGGCGGCGCCGCGTTTCCGGTGGACATCACCATTTCCGCATCGGCCGACGTCTCGCGCGAGCACGCGAGAATCCGGCGCGATGCGGCGACCGGACGGTTCTATCTGATCGACCTGAGCTCGCTGGGAACCACGCTGAACGGCCGTCACGTGCCGCGCGGCTATGACGAGGTGAACGGCACGAAGCGGGAGAACAGCATCGAGACTCCGCTCCCGGATCGCGCGCGGATCGGTCTGGCCGAGACGGTGTACCTGGAGTTCTCGCGAGTGGAGCCATGACGCTGCTGCTGTTCGCACGGTACGTGTTTCTGATTGCGCTGGCCGCCGTGGTCGCCGGCCACGTGTGGCTGATGAGAACCGGACGGAGCTGATTGCGGGCGATGCCTGTGCCTGGCACGATGATCGCCGCCGGCGCCACCGACGCCGGCCTCCAGCGTGAGGTCAACGAGGACCGCTTCCACGTCGACCAGGCGCGTGGCCTGTTCATGGTGGTCGACGGCATTGGCGGGCAGGCCGCCGGCGGCAAGGCCGCCGACATCGCGCTCGGCATGCTTCGCAAGCGGCTCGAGCGCGAGACCGGTCCGGCGCGCGATCGCGTGCGCCAGGCGATTACCGACGCCAACAACGAGATCCACCGCCTGGCATCGACGCGGCCGGAATGGTCCGGCATGGCGTGCGTGCTCACCGTCGCCGTGGTCGAGAACGGCACGGCGACAATCGGCCACGTCGGCGATACGCGTCTGTACCGCGTCCGAGACGGCCGGATCGAGAAGGTCACGCCCGATCACTCGCCGGTCGGCGAGCGCGAGGATGCGCACGAGCTGTCGGAGCTCGATGCGATGCGGCACCCGCGCCGCAACGAGATCTATCGCGACGTCGGATCCGAACCGCACGAGCCCGACGATCCGGACTTCGTCGAGATCCTGGAGATCGCGTTCGAGCCCGGCGACGCCCTGCTGCTCTGCAGCGATGGACTGACCGACCTGGTGGCCTCGGCGGTAATCCTGCGGGTGATCTCCGAGCACGCGGGCCGGCCGCAGGCCGTGGTCCGCGCGCTGATCGATGCGGCAAATGCAGCGGGCGGGAAGGACAACATCACCGCCGTCTACGTCGAGAAGTCCGCGGCCGCTCCCCTGCTCCTGGCGAAGACGCCGCCGCGACGCCGGCGGCTCGTCCTCGCCAGCCTCGTCGCGATCCTGCTGGCGGCCACCGCCTACGTCGTCTACCGCACGGGGTACGTGCCATCGCTCGACTGGCCGACGGCCGTGGCGTCGCTCAACCCGGTCAGACAAATCGTCGGTCCCGGCGAGTCGATTGCTGCGGCCCTCGAGCGTGCGCAGCCTGGCGGTGAAATCATCGTCGAGCCCGGCGAATACCGGGAGCGCATCGTCCTCACCCGCGACGTCCACGTTCGAAGCCGCGTCCCGCGCGCCGCCACGATCCGGCTGCCGGCGACCGAGTCCGACCTCGCGCCCGGTCCGGCCGTCGTCGCCAGGGGGTCGGCCAGCGGATCGTTCACGGGATTCCGCATCGTCGGCGACGCGCAGACGCCGCTGGGCGTCGGCATCCTGGTCGAAGGCTCCAGCATCGCGATCGTCAACGTGGAAGTGTCCGGCGCGGCAACCGCGGCCGTGCACTTCGCCCGAGGCTCGGCGGGCGAGCTCCTGAGCAGCGACATCCACGACAACCCGGGGGCCGGGATGGCGATTCAGGCAGGTGCCCGTCCCCGGATCACCCACAACGTGTTCAGCCGGAACGGGCAGTCACAGAACACGCCCGCGGCCTTCACCGTAGAAGAGGGTGCGGTGCCGTATCTCCAGCAGAACGTGTTCCTCGGCCTTCGTCCAGACGTGTTCGCGGGTCTCGAACCGGCTGCGCGGCTCAGACTGGAGCACGACAACTGGTTCATGCCGGGCAGGGCGTCGCGGCCATGAAGACCGTCTTCAACCGGGTCGGCCCGTACGAGGTCGTCCGCGAGATCGGCCGCGGTGGCATGGCGCTCGTGGTCCTGGCCACCGACACCCGGACCGGCCGCGACGTCGCGCTCAAGCTCGTGCCGGTGGGCGCCACGGGCGAGGCGCGCGAGATCGTCGAAGCCGAGCGGCTCGGCGCCGAGCTGCAGCGGCAGTTCAGCCAGATCAGCACGCACGTGCCGGCGGTCTACGAGCATCTCCCGAACGAGTCGGGGTACTTCCTCGTGGCGATGGAGTATCTCGACGGCGAGAATCTCTCGGACGTCATCGCCCGCGGCGCCCTGCCCGTCGATCGCGCCATCAGCATCGCGCTCGAGCTCTGCGCGTTCCTCGAAGCGGCGCACGGCTTCTCCGCCGTCATCGACGGCCAGCCGCGCCGATCGGTCGTGCATGGGGACCTCAAGCCGCAGAACGTGCGCATCACATCGGCCGGCAAGGTCAAGGTGCTCGACTTCGGCATCGCCAAGGCGCTGTCGCTCAGCCGGAAAGTCACGCGCAACGACTTCGGCACGCGGCCGTATCTCTCGCCCGAGCGGCTGGACGATGACGGCGATGTGAACGAGTTCGCGGATCTGTGGGCGCTGGGCGTGATGCTGTACGAGATGATTCGCGGCGCGCGCCCCTTCGAGGCGCCCGACACACAGCGTCTCGAGCGGCTCATTCGTTCGCGGCGCCCGGCGCCCGTGCTCACCGGCCACTGTGCCCAGGGTCTGGCCGCGATCGTCGCGCGCATGCTGGGCCCGACGCCCGACGTCCGCTACCAGAGCGCGCGAGCCATTCGCGAGGACCTCGAGCGCTTCCTCGCCGGCAAGCAAACGATCGCCGAGGAGGAGGGCTGGCCGGCACGCGCGATCGATCAGGACGCGACGCGCCGCACAACCGGGCCCGACACCGCCGCCCCCGATGACGTCACGCGGCGGACGCGGCCCGTCGTCCCGCCGCCCCTGCCCACCGCAGCATTGAAACCGCCGGCGTTCCGGCCTGCGCCGGCCGCCGCGCTGTCGCCCGAAAAGACAGCCGCGCCGCCGCTGGAGAAGCCGGCCACGCCGCCGCTCGAGAAGACGGCCGCGCCATCGCCTGAAAAGAAGGCCCCGCCGCCGCCGCGACGCGGCCGTTTCAGGCGATTCGTCTTCCGTGCCGCGCTCGTGCTCCTGGGCATCGCGGTGTTCGACATGTTCGTGACCGAGCTGTCGGTCATGGGCGAATCCAGGCGTGTGGCCGCCGGCGTCGCGACCCGGAGTCTCGACGACCTGGACGAGTTGTGGGACGCGCAGGCGCGCCTCGCGTCGCACAGCAGCCTGCAGTTCGGAACCGCCGGACTCGAGCGCGCGCTGGTCGGCCGCACGATGACGCTCGTCGAGGCCATCATCGGCAACTACCGCATGGGCCTGCCCAACGTCCGCGAGGCGCAATGGGCGTCGGCACGCAACGCGCTGCGGCGCGCGGTGCCGGTTGCGCCCGGCGACCGCCGCCTCCTTGCCGCGCTCCGCTACAGCGAAGCTCATTTGCATCGCATCGACGGCGAAGCCGCGAAGCAGCGCAACCAGGAGGAACAGGCGCTGCGCGAGCTGAGCGAAGCGGTCGCGTTGTTCCGGGAAGCGGCGGAGCTTCGCTCCGACTGGCCGGATCCCTTCATCGGACTCGCGCGCGTCTTCACCTACGGCCTTGACGATGTCGACCGCGGTGCCGACGCGCTGGAGCAGGCGCAGCGGCGCGGCTACAGGCTGAGCGAGCGCGAGGCCAACCTGCTTGCCGACGGCTACCGCGCCCGCGGCAACAGTTTCGTGCGAATCGCCCGGCGGCTCGAAGGCATGCCTCAGGAAAGCGACTACCTCGCCCGGGCGGTTGAATCGTTCCGGCGGGCGCTCGAGTACTACGTGCAGATCAGCACGCTGCCGAGGGTCACCGAGAACATCCGTACGACGCAGCGACTCCACGACGAGACGCGGTACCGGCTCGAGATGTTGACGGCCGCGCCCACGCCTTCGGAGCCCGCTCCCGCGGAACCGTCGTCGCCCTCGTCGTCCGAGCAGGAATCGCTCGGCGACCGGCTCGGGGTGGTCGTCCCGTGGGGGTAACGCAGGTCACCGCGTCCGAGCGTGAGCAACGCGCCGCGGCGGCCGGGGCCCGTCGATTCGACGCCCGTCACGCGGTCCTCGCGGCAACGTCGCTCCTCGCGATTGCCGCGATCGGCCTGTCGCTCGGGGGGCGGCGCGCCTCGGACGCATTCGATGAGCGGCGGAAGCCGGCACCACCGGCCGTCGTGAACCTGAACACGATGACGAGCCCGGCGGATCTGCTGCCCGCGCTCGCGCCGGTGTTCGCGGATGCGGGCGAACGCAAGACCGCCGCGGAGCATCTGTATCGATTCGTGCTGTCGCGCCGCGAGCGCGAACAGGTGCTCCCCAACGTCGGCGCCCTGCTCGAGGCGAGGGACCCGGCAACGGGGCGTTCGATCCTGACGCGCGGCGGGCTCGCCGCAATCAAGCCGATGACGATCGTCCGTTCCGCAGAGGAGCACCGTCGGCTGGTCGTGCGATGGGGCGCGATCTACCTGGCCGGCGTGTGGCTGGTGGTGCTGTTCTGGTGGGCGCTCGGCACACGCGGCGACATCCAGCTGCTGGCCGCGGCGCACCTGCTGACGACGCTCGGCTTCGCCGCGCTCGTCAGCCGGCAGGATCCGCTGCGCGACACGGCGCTGTTCGTTCGGTACGCGCAGCTGACGGCAACCGGATTGATCGCATTCGCATTGACGTCGGCGCTCGACGTCAGGCGGATTGTCGGCGCCGGCTTCAGCTATCTGCCGCTGGCCGGCGCGTTGATCCTGTCGGCAGCGCTTATCGCACTCGGCGGCGGTCCGACCGGGAGCAACGCGAGGGTCAATCTCGGGCCGCTGCAGCCGGTCGAGTTCATCCGTCTCCTGCTCGCGGTGTTCCTCGCCGGATACTTCGCGCGGCGCTGGGACCTGCTGCGCCAGGTCCGCGGACGAACCGTGCGCAGCGTCCGGCTTCCCGGCTGGCTGGACCTGCCGCGCGCCGACTACCTGCTGCCGGTGCTCGGCGGCGTGGCCGCCGCGCTGCTCTTCTTCTTCCTGCAGCGCGATCTCGGCCCCGCCCTCTTCGTCTCGTGCGTCTTTCTCCTCACGTACGCGCTGGCGAGAAATCGCGCAGGGCTCGCGGCGGCGGGCTTCGGCCTGCTCGCCGCGGGGTTCTACATCGGCTACGCGCTGAACGTGTCTTCGACGCTGACGGCGCGCGTCGAGATGTGGCGCTCGCTGTGGGACAACAGCGCGCGCGGGGGCGAGCAGATCGCGCAGGCGATCTGGGGGCTTGCCGCCGGCGGCATCTTCGGCACCGGCCTCGGCCTCGGCGACACGAGCTACGTGCCGGCGGGCCACACCGACTTGATGCTCGCCGCGGTCGGCGAGGAGCTCGGCTTCATCGGACTGCTGGCGCTGGCCGTCGTCTACGCCGTCATCACGGCCCGCGGCTTCCAGATCGCGCGGCGGGCGCCCGACGACTACAGCTTCTTCCTCGCGACGGTGATCACGCTGTTCCTCGTATTGCCGGTGCTCGTGATGGGGGCCGGCATGCTCGGCCTTGTTCCGCTGACCGGCGTCGTGACCCCGTTCCTCAGCTTCGGCGGGTCGGCGATGGTGGCGAACTTCATCGCGCTCGGCGTCCTGACCGCGATCCGGCGCCACGCGGCCGCCGCGCCGCATCTCACCGCACCATTCCTCGGCGGCCTCCGCCGCGTCACGATGGGACTGGGAGCCGCCGCGGCGATCGTCCTCGCCTTCCTCTTCGACGTGCAGGTCGTGCGCGCAGACACGTTCGTCGCCCGGCCTCACCTCGGCCTGCAGGCGGACGGCGGGCGCCGCTATCAGTACAACGCGCGGCTGCTCGACGTGCTGGCGACAATCCCCCGCGGGACGATCTTCGATCGCCGCGGCCTGCCGCTGGCGACCAGCGATCGCGACCTCGCCAGCCGCGCACGCGATCGTTACAAGCAGGCGGGCGTCGACATCGCCGGCTGCGCTCCGGTCCCCGCTGCACCCGAGCTCGACGACAACGGGCGGTGCTATCCGCTTGGCGGCGCCGCGTTCCACCTGCTCGGCGACGTGCGCACCGCACGCAACTGGACGGCCACCAACACCGCATACGTCGAGCGCGACCTGCAGGATCACCTGCGCGGGTTCGACGACCACGCGACGCCGGTCACGGCGACCGACGCCTCCGGGCGCTTCGTCCAGACGATACGGCGTGACTTTCGCGAGCTGGTCCCGCTGCTGCGCCATCGCTACTCGCCCGGCCATCCGGATGTGCGGGCGTTCTTCGATCGGACACGCGATGTAACCCTGACGATCGATGCGCCGCTGCAGGCGTCGGTCGCCCGCATCCTGGCCAGGTATGCGTCGCGCTCCGACACCGGCCGCGCCAGCGCCGTCGTCCTGGACCCGGCCACGGGCGAGCTGCTCGCCTCCGCCAGCTATCCATTCCCGGGCGCGGTCTCCGGCGCGGAATCCGGATCCGACGAGACCGATGCGCTCATGGATCGCGCACGGTTCGGTCTGTATCCGCCCGGCTCGACGTTCAAGCTCGTCACCGCCATCGCCGCCCTGCGGCAGAATCCCGGCTCCCGTGATTCGCGCTTCATGTGCTCGCTCCAGCCCGGCGGGCGCGTCGGCGCGCAGGTGGCCGGTACGCTGGTTCGAGACGATGTCCTCGACCTGCATCCGCACGGGTCCATCGATATGCACGGCGCCCTGGTGCAGTCGTGCAACGCATACTTCGCGCAGCTCGCGGCACGCACCGGCCCCGAGGCGCTGCACGAGACCGCCGCGATGCTCGGCATCGCCGTCGCGCGCGACGGAGCGGTCGCGCGCCTGCGCGCCACGCTGCCCCAGGCGGGATACGGCCAGGGCGACGTCGTGGCCACGCCGCTGCGCATGGCGCGTGTCGCGGCCGCCATTGCCGACGACGGCACTCTGCGCGACGTGCGCATCGAGAAGACCGACGCGAAGGAGCCCGGCCGCACGTACAGGCTGATCGGCCGCGAGGCCGCGGCGAGGATCGGCCGCGATCTGCGCGACGCGGTGCTGACGGGAACCGGACGGGTGCTCCGGGCTCACCCGTGGAGGATCGCGGGCAAGACCGGCACCGCGGAGGTGCACGGCGGACGGTCGCATGCATGGTTCGTCGGCTACGCGCCTCACGGCGAGGCCGTCCGGCGGGTGGCGTTTGCCGTCGTCATCGAGAATGCCGGCTACGGCGGAACGGCTGCGGCGCCGGCTGCCGGCGAAATCGTCGGCGCCGCGGCACAGAGTGGCTTGATCAGATGATGGACATCCTGGCACGAGCGCGACAGCTCGAATCGAAACTGGCACGCACGGTGGATCGCGCCGCACAACAGTGGTCGAAGTCCGGTGCGCGCGGTCCGCTCGAAGTCGTCCACGGCATTCTCGAGGCGGTCGACGAGTGCATCGAGCCGGCGGGCCGCGGAACGCACGTCTTTCCCTACAACAAGCTGAAAGCCACCATCGTCGCGGCATCGCCCGACGCGCGCGCCCGCTTCTCGGGGGTGCTGGATGGACCTCCATCGCTGAACGAGCGCATCGCCGCCCGGCTTCGCCGCGCGGGCTGCGAGCCGCCGCATCTCCAGGTGAAGGTCGTCTTCGTTGCGCAGGCCGATCCCTCGTGGAGCACGCCGCAGTTCCACGTCGACTTCGGCCGGGCTGCGGTGCCGGAGCCGCCTCAGCCAGCGCCGGCGTCCACGTACGAGATCACGCTGGAGGTCGGAAGCGGCACCGCCGAACGGTCAACCTATGCGCTCACGTTCGAGCGCATCAACATCGGCCGGTGTGCCGAGGTGCGCGACAGCCGCAACCGTCTGCTGCGCACCAACCACATCGCTTTTACCGATGCCGCGGCTCCGATCAACGAGACAGTGTCGCGCGCCCACGCCCACATCGACGTTCTTCCGGGCGGCGAGTACCGGCTGTTCGACGACCGCAGCGCGCACGGCACCTCGATCGTGCGCAACGGACGAACGATCAACGTGCCCGCCGGGTCGCGCGGCGTGCGGCTGCGCATCGGAGACGAGATCGTGCTCGGCGAAGCACGTTTGCATGTGTCGGGGCTTCGTGCCGTAACGACAGGAGCGTAGTGTCCGGCTTCAGCCGGACGTAGTGTCCGCCTTCAGGCGGACTTCACGCTGTAGTGTCCGGCTTCAGACCCTATGTAGGGCAGACGATGGGTCGGGTTGTATGTTGACTCTCTTTTGAGGAACTAACGCGAAAGGAGTTCGACATGACGAGCACGACCCATCGACCAGAGTCTACTGCGGCGGCGTTGTATGTGGCCTGTGAGCTGAGCGCCCAGGAGTGGCTGTTGACAATGAGCACGGGGCCCGAGGGGCGGC
>Ga0209172_10000773_pt1 | contig 81470 bp, 71 predicted proteins | sample LarsenN4metaG_FD_184113 | JGI IMG/M metagenome (GOLD analysis project Ga0209172, IMG submission 184113) | Hot spring sediment bacterial and archeal communities from British Columbia, Canada, to study Microbial Dark Matter (Phase II) - Larsen... ... | reverse complement strand
AATGGCTGGAATACCCATTCTGCCGTTCATAAAATTGAGCGCACAAGCCTTTAGAGGCTCTGACTTCAGTACAAATGTTTCAAAATGAGAATTGCTGCTGAAAACGGCTAACAAGCTTGCCCGAAACGCTCTAGAGGCTCATGGCTGGTGACGTGATACTGAGAATATCAAATTTCTCTAGAAGCGCCGCAAATCAGCGCTTGAGGTAAAAATGCTCCATCATCTATCCGTTTCCGCTGCAAACCCTCGCCACGTTGCCCAAGTTTTTGCTGAATTGATGCAAGGTCAGTCTTTTGAGTTCCCCGTCGTTTCAGGTGCCTATATCGCGGTCGCGGGTGATGCGTTTGGTACAGCTATCGAAGTGTTGCCCCACAAAGCTGTCTGGGTGCCTGGGGATCTCGAAGCAGAGGGGCGCATCGTAGAAACAAGGCCACAGTTTGCGGCTGTTCATGCGGCGTTATCAGTGCCTGTGAGTCGCGAAACCGTTGAAGAAATTGGCAAGCGTGAAGGTTGGTTAGTGCGCTATTGCGATCGCGGCCCCTTTCAACTCATGGAGCTTTGGCTTGAAAATACGCTCATGGTTGAATTGCTCACGCAAGAAATGATACCCAATTACTTAGAGTTCTTGCAGCCTCACGTTTATGAGGCATTTCTCAAGGATGCAATGGCTTCTGATAATGCAATCTCGCGTCAAGAGCAAGCCCAGAAAGAGGCAGAACTGGTTGCCTTATAACCCGACTTTGCTGTAGTCACCTAGCGTTTCCCCGTCTTTGTTCTGTGGTTTCAGACAGAGGCGGGGATTTTGCTGTGCATCGGGTGAGGCGTAGAATTTCACCCATGACTCAACACCCGGTATGACCTTAACGTTGGCTTAACCAGTCTGCTGGGTGGTGATCTCAAAAAGGGGTGAGGCTACGGTAACGTGAATGAATGCGACGGGCGGGTTGAAATTCTGTTGTGCGATCTCGGACGAGGTGTGAGAGGCTTTTTATGAAAGATGGCTCACCCAGTTCAATCGCGATCGCAGGTGAAACTTGTGCTTAACCGGGCGATCGGGCTGTGGTTGTTCCTTTTGGGCACGTTGGATGTCTGACTCTATGACCAAGTTGATCATTCAAATTCCTTGCTACAACGAAGAGGCAACCCTGGGGGTGACGCTATCGGCGCTGCCACGTCATCTACCGGGGATCGATACGGTCGAGTGGCTGATTATCAATGACGGCAGTATTGATAAAACGGTTGAGGTTGCAAAAGCTTGTGGCGTTGATCATATTGTCAGCTTTGAGCATAATCAGGGATTGGCAAAGGCCTTTATGGCAGGGATTGAAGCCTGCTTAAAGGCGGGTGCTGACATCATCGTGAATACCGATGCAGACAACCAATATTGTGCTGACGACATCCCCAAACTGATTGAGCCAATCTTAATGGGTCATGCCGAGATCGTGGTGGGAGCGCGACCGATCAATGAGATTGAGCATTTTTCAGTTGTGAAAAAGTTGCTGCAACGACTGGGTAGTTGGGTCGTGCGGATGGCGAGCAATACCAACATTCCCGATGCGCCCAGTGGGTTTCGCGCTATTAGTCGCAACGCCGCCATGCAGTTGAATGTGTTTAACCAATACACCTACACGCTGGAGACCATCATTCAGGCGGGTCAGCGAGGCATGGCAATCACCTCAGTCCCGATTCGGACAAACGGATTTCTCCGGCCTTCGCGGTTAGTGAAGAGCATTCCCTCTTACATCCGGCGCTCGATCTTGACGATCTTGCGGATCTCGATGGCCTACAAGCCCCTCAAATTTTTCTTCATGCTGGGGAGCTTGCCGTTTACAGTCGGTACTTTGTTGGGTGTACGTTGGCTGATTTTCTTCTTTTTAGAAGGAACCACACGGGCACGAGTGCCTAGCCTCGTTTTAGCAGCCATCCTGATCCTGATTGGGTTTCAGCTTTGGATGTTTGGGTTAGTGGCCGACCTGATGGCGGTGAATCGCAAAATCTTAGAAGATATTCAATTGCGGTTGCGGCGAGCCGAGATCGATCGCATCACGGCTGAAACAGACGAAACCCGATAAACGAGCGCAGTGAAACGTGAGGAGCAGTATGGGTACGGCAGTTCAACAACGGGATTTGTTTGCGCGAGAAGCGATCGCCCAGATCCCCAAAATTCTCACCCTGCTGGATCGCAATCGGCATAGCCCGACCTATGGCTGCTTTGACCGCAACTTTTGGCAATACAAGATCATCGATTTCCCCAGTGGGATGTCGCAAGAGTTTGTCTTACCCCTCGCCCTTGCCTACCACACGGATATTTCAGGTAACGCCTTTTATCAGCAAGCTGTTTTGCGCGACTGGGTTGAAGCAGGCATTCTTTACGCGGCTCAAAGTGCCCATATCGATGGCTCCTGCGATGATTATTTTCCGTTTGAGCGGGCTGGCGGTGCGGCGGCGTTTTCGCTGTTGGCCTGCATTGACAGCTACAGGTTGATGGGCTTGAACAATCCCAAGGCGATCGCCTTTTTTGAGCGGCGAGCCGACTGGTTGGCACATCACCACGAAAGTGGTCAGTTGACCAACCACCAGGCGTTGATTGTGCTGTGTTTGATGATGCTCCAGCAATTAGTGGGGGGCGATCGCTGGCAATCTGCGGTGCAAGAACGGCTGGAAAGAGTGTTGACCTGGCAAAATCCCGAAGGCTGGTTTCAAGAATACGAGGGCTGTGATCCCGGCTATCACACACTGACGATTTCTTGCCTGGGGAGGATTTATGAACAGAATCCCGATCCCCGCATTAAAGAAGCGCTGATCAAAGCGGTTAACCTGGCAGCCGAGTTTGTTCACCCCGATGGCTCCTACAGTGGTGAATATGCCAGTCGCAACACCTACAACTTCTTCCCGCATGGCTTTGAGCTGGTGGGGCGCTGGTACCCCGAGGCGTTGCGGATTAATGACCAGTTTCTCAACGGTTTGGCGAATGGTTTAGCTCCCTGCTACGCCGATGACCACATCATTGGACACCACACCTGGAACTATTTGCTGGCATGGCGCGATTTTGTCAGCGATCGCCCGGCGCCTCAACCACGACCCCAGGGACAAGTCTGGTTCAAAAATGCCGGCTTGTTGATTGATCGACGCGGCTCTACCGAGTTGTACATCGCGTTGAACAAGGGCGGTGTCTTTAAGCTGTTTCGAGATGGGAAGTTGATTGCCTCGGATACTCAGTTTTCGGTGCAGGTGCAGCAGGGACGCAAACGACGCAATGCGGTGGCGCATCTGGTTGGCGCTTACGAAACCCAGGTGAACCCTGATCAGATTGAGATTCGCGGCAATTTGGGATGGGCTAAGCAAAAGCAAATGACGCCGCTCAACTTGATGATTTTGCGGGTGGTGATGCTGACGGTTGGGCGCTTTTTCCCAAATTTGATTCGCAAGTTGCTGCAAAAGATGCTGATCACGGGCAAAAAAGCGGCTCCCTTTCGGTTCTACCGCCAGTTGCAATGGCAGGATGGACAGTGGCAGCTCAGCGATGACTTGCAAGCTGACTCCTGGCAGGTTGTTGAGCAAGTCGGAATTGGCTGCGACCAAACCTCGATCTATGTCGTTATGAGCCGCACCTTTCAGGCAGGCCAGTTACAGCCCTGGCTTGATTTGACCGATAAGGCGCACAGCCTGCGCGATCGCCAACCCCTGCATTTGGAGCGCCGCCTGTGATTAAACGAATTGTCTCGATTGCTGTCAGCTTACTGATCCTAACGGTGATTTACTGGAAGATCGACTTCCAGGGACTGCTCCAAGTCTTTCAACAGTGCGATCTCGTCTGGATGGTGATCAGCCTGGGGATGGTGGTACCCATTACCCTTGTAACCGCTTGGCGCTTACAACAACTGATGCCCCGCGAAACAGGGAAGCGTAACACCCTGCCTTTTGGTGAAGCCAATCGCCTGATCCTGGTTGCTAGCGTGTTGAATATGGTGCTGCCCTCCAAAATGGGGGATATTGCCAAAGCTTACTTTATGCAGCAACGGGGGCACCTGAGCGGATCCTTGGCCTTCTCAATGGTGGTCTTTGAAAAAGCCTGTGACATGCTCTCACTCTTGCTCTGGTGCGTGTTTGGCTTGATGCTGTATCCCCAAAAAGACGGTCTGTTTTGGGTCATGACCGTCAGTGTGGGCATTGGTTTAGGGCTGGGCGGCTTACTACTCGGCTCGCGTACCTTTGCCGATTTCTTTTTTGATTTTGGGCGGATGGTGGCTCCCAAAAAGATGCGGCAAAAGCTGGATGTGTTGAGCGGTTCCTGGAAAGAGATGCACGAGTATTTTTGGCGCGATCGCCAACAACTCATCAAAATCACGCTCACGTCTATCTTTATCTGGTTTTTGCACCTGTTGCAGATCTGGTTTTTTATCCTGGCGCTCAACGCCTGGACCCCCTTTCTCACCAACCTGGCACTGTCACCCTTGGCGATTTTAGCGGGCTTATTGCCGCTCACCTTTGCCGGAGTAGGCACCCGCGATGCGGCGTTGATCTGGCTCTATCAACCCTACTTCAACGCTCAAACAGCGGCGGCTTTAGGCGTTTTATGTACTTCACGCTATTTGATGCCCGCGATCGGGGGTTTACCCTTCTTAAGTCAATACTTGGGAACGATTCGACGAGTTGGCCTGTCACCCAAATCACGACGTACCCCATGAAATGCTTTGCGATGGTGGGGGGGGGCACCAATCCTCAGACGTTTCAAGCTGCCGCAGACCTAGAATAGGTGAGCGACAACGCAAGAACGGATCGGAGTTGGCAGACAACAGGTAAGCTGGGTTGGAGTGAGGAGAGGCGATCGCGTGCTAAGAGAATTATTTTTCCCTAGATCAAAACCAGGGACTGAGGCGAGCCAGGCTTCAACTAGTACCGCTATTTGGCTATGGTTTAGTCTCAGCATCCTCTTTGCAGCCGCCTTAGGCTGTTTAATTCTCTACAAGGTATTTAGTCAGCCTTACATTACGAATGATGATGCCCGCCAGCATATTTTTTGGATGCATCGTTTCGTCGATCCGACTCTCTTTCCAAATGACTTCATTGCTGACTATTTTCAAGCGGTTGCGCCAATTGGGTATAAGGCACTTTACCAGGGGTTAGCCGCGATCGGCATTCACCCACTGCTAGCCAATAAGCTACTCCCGCCGATTTTGCTACTGATATCAGCGGCTCTAAGTTTTGGTGTGTGTTGGCAAATTTTTCCGGTGCCGATCGCGGCTTTCTTTGCCAGCACGCTGCTCAGCCAAAATTTGCTGCTCACCGATGACGTTCTGTCTGGCACGCCCCGCGCCTTTGCTTATCCACTGCTGTTGGGTTTTCTGTTCTTTTGGTTACGGCGCTCAATCCTGCTAACGGTGATGAGTGTTACGCTACTGGGCATTTTTTATCCGCAGGTGATGCTGATTGCTTGTGGTTGTTTGATCCTCAATTTGGGGCGCTGGCAAAACGGCAAACTCACATGGGCAACTCGATCTGCGGTGCGGTTGTCGCTGATTGGTTTGGCGGTAGGTGGCGGACTGTTGGTTTACTACGCGACGAGCAACATTGGTAGTTTTGAACCAACCGTCACTCTGGCCCAAGCAAAGACTATGCCCGAATTTATGAAAGGTGGACGCAGTAGCTTTTTTAGCATCCCCTCCGATTTTTACCTGGTGAACAGCCGCGCCGGATTATTCCCTCGCTATTACCGCTTTTTGCAACCGCCGCTTTTGTTGCTGGGGCTAGCGTTCCCTTTCTTGGCTCGACAACCCCGCCGCTATCCCCTGGTGGAGAAGCTCGGTGAGGGTACAGGCCATCTTTTACGGCTGTTGCTCACCTCTCTGGGGCTGTGGGGACTGGCTCATCTTTTGCTGTTTCGCTTGCATTTGCCGTCTCGCTATACCCAGTACAGTCTGCGGATCTTGCTCGCGATCGCCGCAGGAATTACCCTTGCTTTACTCTGGGAACGGTTGCAACGCTGGGGAGCCACGCGATCGCCGCAACGCCAGAAGCTAAAACAGGTTTTTGTCGGTCTAACCTGCATCCTCTTTTTGTTTTATCCCCTGGCAGCTATTGTCAAAGAGTCAAACCCTGCCTTTAAAGGGATTATGCAAACTTTACCCAACTTTAAGGTGGGTGAATACGATAAGCTGTACCAGTTTTTAGCACAACAACCCAAGACAGGGGCGATCGCCTCGTTACTAGAGGAGGCCGACAACATTCCGACGTTTGCGGCGCGGTCGGTGTTTGTGGCGAGAGAGTATGCGATTCCCTATCATTTGGGCTACTACAACCAGTTTGAAGCAAAAACACAGGCGTTGCTGGCAGCTCAATACAGTCAAGACCGGGAGCTAGTGCGTGACTTCATCCAGCGCAATGACATTCGTTGGTGGGTGATTGATAATCACTCGTTTAACCCACAACTTTTGAAGCGCGATCGCCGGCAAAACTGGCTGCGCTTTTACCAGCCAACCTACTCGAATCTGTTGCAAGCTTTGGAGGCAGGTCAACAGCCTGTGGTGTTAGCGGCTAGCAAAGCCTGTACGGTTTTTGAACAAACGATTGTGAAAACTGTCGATGATACCAGTGGTGAAAGCACTCTAAAAGTTTTGGATGCCAATTGTATTGCAGAACAGTAAGCTGGCCGACGAAACGTGCAAGGGTTTCGCTTAAATTTGCAGGGCAGTTCCCTAGCGTTGCCAGGTTTGGGAGGCTGCCAAAACGCTGCCAGGCTCAAACAGCAAGGTACTCTGCGATCGCACAACAAAAGGGATGGAAAGTACGCTAACTCTCCATCCCTTAATTTTTCACCGCAATTACCACTACGCCGACGTAAGTTACGCCTTAGAAGGCACTTTCAGGCTTTTAGTTTCACGTGTACCTACGGGTTCAAAAGCCTCACCTTCAACAAAGGAGCGCAGCATCCACGCCATCTTTTCGTGCTCTTCCATCAGACCTGTCAAAAAGTCAGCGGTTCCTTCATCATGGAATTCTTCAGAGCAGCGATCGATCCCTTCGCGCAGATTACGGATAATCTGCTCGTGGTCAGTGACCAGACGCTTCACCATTTCAACGGCTGGAGGCAAATCGCCTGCATGCTCGCGCAAGGAAGCGTGGCTCAGAAAACCTTCTGCTGTTCCCAAAGGATAACCACCTAGAGTCCGGATGCGCTCAGCACACGCATCAATCGTTTCAGTTAGTGCCTCATATTGCTCTTCCCACAGCTCGTGCAGCGTGCGGAATTGAGGTCCAATCACATCCCAGTGATACTTCTTGGTTTTGATCAGTAGCAAGTAAGCGTCTGCTACCACACGGTTCAGAATATCAACTGAACCCTGGCGCTGTTCATCGGTCAATCCAATATTAATTGCCATGCTTCCCTAACTCCTGCTGGTTGTGTACCCTCTTATTTCAACGTGGTTTGTAGAGTCAAGCCATCTATCTTTCGTGAGAGGTTTTTCTGATGAAAAAATCACCCTTTTGGAAAACAAGATCTTAGAGAACTCCTCTATAGTGGGATTTCTAAAATATTGTCTCTTGGTAAATTAGACTATGCTTTGAATCGGAAAAATATGTCTCAAAAAACGCCTTTAACTGGACTTGAGTTGGTTGATTGCGCCAAAGCAAATGCGACGAGTGGTATCGCGATCGCGTGTGAGAGATGCGGTTACGCTAATCAAACAGGTGCTTTTTTAGATGCGCTGAAAGTTGCTTGTGCTGGGATGGGAATTGAAATTCATGAGTTGGGTGACCTGATCACTGAGCAGCAATCAATTCTTGAAACAAAAGGAATTGAAATTGCACCAGATACAACTTCTGAATTGTAGGAAATTAGCTGAATGAATTTAACAATTTTGGGGATTGTATTCAGTGTTTTTCTGCTAATTTTATTTCCTTTGTCGTGGCTGTATGTGCGCAGCTTCTTTTATAAAAACTCTCTGTTCAAATTAATTGGAACGCCTTCGACGGTTCCAAATTTTGCGCTGATTATTGCCAGCCTGACCGACTCGCAACGCACCTGTGGGTCAATTCTTCAGTTTTGGAGCACGGTTGATACAATTCAAACCACTCGCTTAGATGCGATCGCCCAAGCGCGAGAAAGTATCTTGTTTGAAACGTTTATTATGACCCCTGGAGATCGGGCGGATGCCTTTTCGCGGGTTTTGTGTGAAAAGGCAGAAACCGGAGTGAAGGTGCAGTTGCTAGCCGATGCGTATGGGGCTAAAACCTTACCCAAAACTTACTGGAATCGACTCATTAATGCAGGGGTTGAAGTACGATTTTTCAATCCTTTTTCGTGGCGGGCACCCGTTGAGTTTTTGCGGCGCAATCACCGCAAGTTGCTCATTATTGACCAGCAAATGGTTCTTATCGGTGGCGCAGGCATCGCCGATCGCTGGGATGGCGTCGAACAAGAAGGACCGAGCATTCCCTGGCTTGATTTTGAGGTGCAAGTTGAGGGAGAAGTGGTCAGCCTGCTAACGGGCTTGTTTTGGCAGCACTGGCTCGACGCAGCTGGTACGGTTGATTTAAATGACTACAAACGCACGCCCGCGATCGCAAAGGGTAATACTCCGATTTTGATCACCCCTGGCGAAGACCCGACCCGCAGCGACTCTCCCATTCGCAGTTTATTTCAAATCTTGGCATCATCGGCGCAGTCACGCTTGTGGATCGCGAGTCCCTATTTGTTGCCCGACGCAATGACTTTACGGATTCTTGCCGAGATGCAGCAAAAAGGGGTAGATATTCGCATTTTGACGATGGGGCGACGCTGTGACAAACCTTACGTATATGCGGTCTCACGAGAACGCTATAAGCCACTGCTGCAGTCCAAGATCCAACTCTACGAATATCAGCCCAGCATGATGCACGCCAAAATCATTTTGATTGATGATCACTGGGTCAGCTTGGGCAGTGCAAATCTCGATCCGCGCAGCTTTTTTCATAACGATGAGTTAAATCTTTGCTCTAATGATCCCCCGTTGATTGAGTCGGTTGAGCGGTTTTTTAAGCAGGGCTTTGCTGACAGTCAGTTAGTAGATTGGCAGAAGTGGCAGCAGCGATCGCTCAAACAAAAAATCAAAGGCAAAATCGGCAGTCTCTTCTTCTGGCAGTTGTAGAACAATCTGAGGCGTTGCCGTAAACTGAGCGATCGCGTCATCCTATAAGAGATCCTCAAACCCGCCGCAGGTAATGACCTCAACTCGTTTTTGGCAGCATTGCAAGCTCTTTGTTGTTAGTTTGCTGATGGTGGTAATTGGCTTTGCCTGCTTGCCACAACAATCCCAGCCTACCCTCCAGGCGCAAACATCAATCCCTACACCTACCCCCTTACCAGGATTGCCAGCCAATCCAGTCGGTTACGTTGCAGTAATGCGTCACGCGATCGCCCCTGGCACCGGAGATCCTGGCAACTTTCGCCTGGGAGATTGTCAAACCCAGCGCAATTTGTCAGAAACTGGACGGCAACAAGCCCGTCGCTTAGGTCAACTGTTGCGCGATCGGCAAGTGCCTGTAACGCGTGTGCTTTCAAGCCAGTGGTGCCGTTGCTTAGAGACGGCCAGATTATTGGATTTGGGGCAAGTCGAACCGTTCCCTATACTGACAGCAATTCTCATTTTGAAACATTTGTACTGAAGTCAGAGCCTCTAAAGGCTTGTGCGCTCAATTTTATGAACGGCAGAATGGGTATTCCAGCCATTGATAGCTGTTCAAAATGAATATTTTTGTGAGAATTATTCTCATACTGAGAATTGCTGCTATACTGAACTCGTTTTTCCGAGACAACCGCACTGAAGCCTCTCAGACTCAGGCTTTGCAGCGCTTTATCGTAGAGAATCGCACAACTCCCGGTCTGATCATGATGGTGACGCACCAGGTTAACATCACGGCTCTGACTGGCATTTTTCCGCAATCGGGTGAAGTGGTCTTGGTGAAGGCAAACGATGCGGGACAAGTCAAGGTCGTCGGTCGATTTTCGGGCGAGTGAACAGGCTTATACCAATTCTTCAAAACGATTATCTGTAAGGGGGGCGCTAACCCGCCCCTACGAGGATCTGTAAATGAGATTTATTGGTATTAGACAGCTAACTGTTTGACGACTGTGCCTGCTTTCTACCGATAAACTCCCCTCTCTGCGTAGAGAAGGGAGCACACCAAACGATGAAAGATTAACTCGCCGTACCATTATCTTCCGGTTGGGGCGGCACCACGGTAACGGTACTCGAACCTTGGTCTTGCAGGACACTCTTGACTTGAGTGAGTAAGCTGCCCAATTTACCGTCTTCGAGTAGGGTGTTAATCAAAGACAGGCCACTAGTCGAAAGTAGCAGCTTGTTGACATCCTGAGCGGCACTGCCATTACTGCCATTCCCACCGGGGAAAGCATAGATGCGCGTATCACCCAGAACACCGGGCTGCGGTGCGAGCGCTTGCAAGATTTCGGGGAGGCGATCGCTGATCTCAGGCATGATCGTGGTGATCAGGTTGGCCAGCAAATTCGGATTGTTGATCACATTTTTCGCATCGAGTTGAGCGCGGATCCCATCAGCATCTGCCAGGGCTTTGTCGCGGTTTGCTTCAGCCAGAGTACGAATCGCCTGCGCTTCTAACTCAGCCGCTTGTTGGGCGATTTCTGCCTGTCTGCGACGCCGGAAGGCATCAATTTCAACTACGTTTTGATCGAGTACCCGTTTTTCCTGGGCTTCTCGCTCTGCTGCAATAATCGCCAGACGCTTACTCCGCTCGGCTTTTTCGACCTCAGCTGCTGTTGTGACGGATGATTCGGCTTTAGCTCGTTCGGCTTCGGCCAAGAAACTATCTTTTTTCTTGCCAGCAACCGCGATCGCCACGTCTTCTTGAGCCAGTTTTGCCAAGCGATCGGACTCAGCGATTTGCACCTGTGCCTGCAAGCGATTGGCTTCGACAGTCTGCTGGCGGGTGATTTCGGCTACCTCTGCCTCTTGTTGTTGCAGCGCTTGCGTCACCTTCAACAGTTTGTTGCGCTCCTCTAACGCAATATCCGCGTCGATCTGGCTTTGTTGAATCGCCAATTGTTTGCGAATTTCTTCTTCTTCGACTTCCTTCGCCTGCAGGATTTGTGCCCGTTGAGCCGCTGCTGCTTCGCGTGCTTTCGCTTCTTGAATCTCGCGATCTCGCTGAGCCTTCATCGACTCAATTTGCAGTTGTTGTGATAAACGTGCGCCTTCTTTTTCTTGGGCAATTTGGAGCGATCGCTTTTGGGCATCCAATTCTTTTTGTTCGATCGCCACTTGCGTTGTTAATTCAACTTCGCGCTTCTGCTGAATCGACTTTTGAATCGTTTCTGTCCGCAACCGCACACCCTGCGCGTCGAAGAAGTTGTTTTCGTCGTAGGTGTCGCTTTCTTGAATCTCAGAGATCGCGATGTTGTTGAGGGTCAAGCCAACTTTGCTCAGGTCTTGCTGCACCAGGTTCAGGACTTCTTGAGCAAAACCCAGTTTATCCGAGTCGATTTCTGCCAGGTTCTTCGTTTTGGCCGCCGCTCGAATCGCGTCATCGGCCCGTTTTTCAAGCGCATTTTTGATATCGTCGGGGGTAATACGATTATTTTGTGAAAGTCGGGCGGCAGCGGTCAGCACGTCTTCTTGATTGGCATTGATGCAGACATAGAATGTCACCCGCATATCGGCGCGGAGATAGTCTTGCGTCCGGACAGCGAGTTTACCCGTTCGCTCAACGTCAATCGAGATCTCCCGCAGTGGTACCCGCGTCAACTCATGGAATCCTGGCAAAACGATGCAGCCACCATTCAGGATCACCGTTTTGCGTTTTGCAAACACGCCACCCGTTCGGACAAAGGCTTCGTTGTTAGGGGTGATGACATAGACGCGAGTGTAGGCCCACACCGACATCAACAACAGCACAATTAAGCCAACAATCACACCGGGAAAGAACAGCAATCCCCCATCTAATTGGGCGAGAACCGGGGTGGATGTTAAACGACTCGGTGCCAGGGCGATCGCCTGCTCCGTCGCAGTGACTTCAGCCAACTCTGACGTTTCAAACTCGGAAACGGCAGTTGTCGCTTCTGGAAGTTGAATGGTGGGAAGAGACTGAATGAATGTAAGCCAGAACAACATAAGAGTTACTCGTTTGAAGATTACTTTTGAGACGATTGATTAAACCAGTAGTCGCTATCTGCGCTGTCTTTGGCAACAACGACATAGAACTCAGGCTGACGGTCGATTACCAAGACCTTTTCACCCCGTTTTGGCAGCACTTTTGACCATTCCGGTAAGACGGCAGGCACACTCACCAAATTGTGTGCTGTGTCAAATACATCGACTTGACCAATGCGCCCATCTCGACAAGTGGGAACAATTAGTGAACTGACGGTGCCAACACACCCAATCAAGCGATCGCTGCTGGCATCTTCACCAAACTGCGCAAACACCTGGCCGAGAGGACGCGCAATCAGGCTACCCAGCAACAGGGCGATCGCGGTTGCCAGCACAAATAACAACCCCGCTTGAAAGCCTGTCGGCAGGCCCAGGGCGAGATTGAGCATCCAGCCAATGACACCGAGCAAACTGAGATTGGTGGCCAGCAGCAAAATGAGTGGCGCTTTACCAAAGCCAAACCAACCCAAAAAATCCAGGAACCCCAACTCTCCAGAATCTGCGTCTGCGTCTGCATCTACATCTGCATCTACATCGGTGTCTAACTGGTCATCTCCACCACCTGTCACAATGACCATCAGGTACAACAACACACCTGCAGCTAGGCAGATCCAGTAAGGCAGATTGACAAGGCTAAAAAGCATCGCTGCACGTCAACAGTTTGGTTTGACTATAGATACAGCTAAATTACCCAGCTTTCCTGATTCTGAACAAAGGCTCAACCTTTCGTAACTGAGTCAGGAATGTTCCTGCCTTTTTCCCACATAAGGGACTTGCAGATAAATACTGTACCAATCTCGCAAATCTGTAAGGGCGAATGACCATTCGCACCTACCGCACCATTGGGATATTATTTCAACGCACTCCCCTAACTTAACTCCCATGTCCAGGGCAGGGGCGATCGCACCTTTGGCGTTTTTTGCATCTGACTGAACAGTTTTCCAGCCTGAGCCAGATCCACATTCCCCCCACTGAGAATTACCCCAACTCGCTGACTGGGCGATCGCACAATTCCTTCTAATAAGGCTGCTGTGGCGAGTGCGCCGGTTGGCTCTACCACCACTTTGAGCCGCTCCCACAAAAAGAACATGCTGCGGAGAATCGCCGCTTCCGATACTGTGACCATGTCATCGACGTAATGCAGAATCAGCGGAAACGTATACTGACCCAGCGATGTTGTGCGTGCCCCATCCGCTACCGTTTTGGGATTGTCGATTACCTGCAACGTGCGGCTGTAGAAAGATCGCGTTGCATCATCGGCTTGCTTTGGTTCCACACCAATAATGCGGCACTGAGGTGCATGGGCACGCGTGGCGATCGCGCACCCTGAAAGCAGCCCGCCCCCACCGCAACAGACCAATAGCAGATCCAACGTGCCGACTTCTTCGAGTAACTCTTTGGCGACGGTTCCCTGACCTGCAATCACTGGCGGGTAGTCAAACGGGGGAATCAGGGTTAAGCCCCGCTCAGTTGCGAGTTGTTGCGCTACGGCTTCGCGTGATTGGGTAGCGCGATCATACAAAACCACTTCGGCACCGTAACTGCGAGTGGCCTCCAGTTTGACGTGGGGCGCATCGTCTGGCATCACAATTGTTGTTGGTGCTTTGAGCAACTGACCCGCCAGTGCGAGGGCTTGGGCATGATTGCCTGACGAAAACGCAATTACACCCCGTTCTCGCGCCTCAACCGACAGTTGAGCCAGTGCGTTGTACGCTCCCCGAAACTTGAAAGCCCCTGTTCGCTGAAAGTTCTCGCACTTAAAAAACACCTCTGATTGGGTCAACCGATTCACAGTGGTCGAAGTCATCACTGGAGTACGATGGGCAATACCTGCCAATCGTTGAGCGGCAGCCTGAACATCAGCATCGGTGACTGCCAGAATCGCGGACGCAGGAGACTGAGTCATAAGCGGCAAATCAGTTCATGTGTTCCTACAGCATAGCGAAGGCGGCTAAAAGTCACGCGATTTTCTTGCAGTTTTTTTAGTCGATGCAACCCGACAAGGAAGTAGGCTGGCTCCAATCAGATAATTTTGCGCTGCAATCCGGTCGCGATCGCCGACAATAGGCTGCATTGTTTTGGAAGCACCATCATGGCACGTAAGCGTTTTGTGATTGAGATGGGTATGGGTATTGATCAGCATGGGCAGGAACCCACTGTTGCGGCTGCTCGCGCTGTGAGAAATGCGATCGCGAATAATGCTCTACCGGGAATTTGGGAAGTCGCGGGACTGCAACACCCCAATGAGATGATTGTTGAAGTCCAGGTAGCCGTGCCTTACCCGGAGCAAGTCAACGCCGATGAGGTGCTGGCCGTACTGCCGTTTGGGCAAAAAACACTCACCCTCGAAGCCGGGGGTATGGTCGTGCAGGGCAAAGCGATTGCTGATCTGGCGGATAAAAACGACGAAATGTTGATTGCCGTTGCGGCTGTTCACGTTTATGTGGATGTGCCTTAGAGCTATATCAATCAACGAATTGACAGACTCAAAATATTTGTGAATGGGAAATTTCGTATCTCTCCCTTGCTGTGGTCAAGGCACGATATACTCCTGAGGTGAAATCGACAAGGAAGTGAGTAGCAATGCTTGCGGTAGCAATTTTGGCGGCTGGCAAAGGCACGCGTATGAGATCGGATTTGCCAAAGGTGCTGCATCAACTTGGAGGCAAATCATTAGCCGAATGGGTTTTGGATAGTCTGGATGAGGTGAATCCCGTTCGGCGCTTGGTGATCGTGGGTTATCGGGGCGAAATGGTACAAGCATCGTTGGCTCAATCACCCACCAATAGCCTGACTCCGGCTCTAGAGTTTGTCACGCAAGCGGAGCAACTCGGAACGGGGCACGCCGTTCAGCAAGTTTTGCCTTACCTCAAGGACTTTGAAGGCGATTTGCTCGTGTTGAATGGGGATGTACCCCTCCTACGGGCAACTACCATTAAACGTTTCCTTGAAACGCATCAGGCCAGTGGCAATCCGGCTTCGATTCTGACGGCCCATTTGCCTGACCCAAAAGGATACGGGCGCGTCTTTTGCGATAGCCAAAATCTGCTCCAACAAATTGTTGAAGACCGAGACTGCACAGCCGCTCAGAAGCAAAATCGGCGGATTAATGCGGGTGTCTACTGCTTCAACTGGAAAGCTCTGGCCGAAGTATTGCCTAATTTAAAGGCAGAAAACGACCAGAAAGAGTACTACTTGACGGATGCTGTCAATTTTCTGCAACCTGTGAATGTTGTGGATGTGGGCGACTATCAAGAAATTCTTGGTGTCAACGATCGCAAGCAGCTCGCCAATGCCTACCGAATTTTGCAAGAGCGCATTAAAGATGATTGGATGCAACAGGGTATCACGCTAATTGATCCTGATAGCATTACTATCGATGACACCGTGCAGCTTGAAGCCGATGTCATCATTGAGCCTCAAACCCATCTACGGGGCAAAACTTTGATTCAAGCGGGCAGTCGGATTGGCCCCGGTAGTCTGATTGAAAACAGCCAGATCGGTAAGAATGTCACTGTGCTGTATTCAGTTGTGAGCAATAGTAGCGTCGCTGACAATTGCCAGATTGGTCCCTACACTCATTTCCGAGGTAATGTTGCGGTTGGTACTCAGTGCCGTATTGGTAACTTTGTTGAGTTGAAGAATACAACTCTCGGCGATCGCACTAATGTCGCTCACCTCTCTTATCTTGGCGATACTACTGCGGGTGATCGCGTCAATATCGGTGCAGGCACTATTATGGCTAACTACGATGGCGTCAAGAAGCACCGCACAACACTGGGCGATCGGGTCAAGACAGGTGCAAATAGTGTGTTGGTGGCACCGATTACGATTGGCTCGGATGTGACGATCGCGGCTGGCTCCACTGTGACTGAAAACATCCCAGAAGATTGTCTGGTGATTGCCCGTGCTCGCCCGGTGATTAAACCCGGTTGGCGATTAAAGTCGGCTGAGGCGGAGAGTCAAACGAATAAGTAAGGAAAGGGGGAAGTGGAGGCGGCACTGATACTATTTGATTTGCGATCGTGATAGATCAATATCCCTCTGCTTCTGGCATCCCCTTTAACGAGGGTTACTAGCTGCTAGCTTGAAAAAACTTCTCTAATGAAAGCTTTTTTGATTGGAGCAAGGCGAAAATTTGGGGGCGGCGGAGCCGCAAGATCGGGGGACTTCCCCCCGCACCCCCGCTATGTAGGGTCCTAACTCCCCTACAACCCCCGCAAGGTGGTGTCGGTGGGTGTTGAATGGTCAGCTAGCCGTCCATTAAGGGTAACAAGATCAACACTCTGATCGTTTACAGAAAGTACGGGTGGGGTGAGGCGGAGGTTGCAGGGGCAATCAAGGCGGAGGTTGTTTGGGGAATGTTGCAGTTTTAGATCATAGGGGCAGTGGTCATGGGTTATATGGCAAAAGCAATTTGAACTGCCGAATCGCTTTCTGGAAGGAGTGCAAGATGTATTTTAAGCCTGCGAAGCAGGGTTCCCACGTCACCCTTAACCCCTTTGATCAAACACTAGGACGGATAACACCTTTCGGAGGGGAGGCGAGGGGAAGCGGGCGGCCCCTCGCGGGGGTTTGGGGGCGTGCCCCCAAGGGTTGCTGGCTCGCAAGAAATGAACTCAAGAAAAAGCCTTTTCTATCAGAAACATCCAAACATTCTTGCCTTCTTCCCTTGCGTCCCTCCCCTGCCCTCTTATCTCCTCTCCTCCACAAAAAATCACCACCCATTAGATAGTCCAATGAGTGGTGAATTGTTCAATTAAGCTTGCTCTACGAGAAAACTACTCGTCTTCGGCGAAGACATATTTGTAGAGGTCGTTCGGATTTGGTTCTGGGCTTTCGAGGGCAAACTTGACGGCATCTTCAACAACACCTTGAATTTTCTTCTCGATCGCCTTGAGTTCATCCTGAGTTGCCAGGTTTTGCTCTAGCATGTGAGCCGCTAACTTCTTGATTGGGTCACGGGCAAGCCACACATCTTTCTCAGCCTTTGAGCGCAACTCATCGGGGTCTGCCAGTGAGTGCCCCCGGAACCGGTAGGTCAAGCACTCAACCAGAGTGGGGCCTTCGTTGGCGCGCGCCCGTGCAACTGCTTCTTGCGCAATCGACCGAACTGCCAAAACATCCATGCCATCGACTTCGTAGCCGGGCATACCAAACACACTGGCCTTCTTATAAATCTCAAGCTGAGACGAGGCACGCTCATGGGCCATCCCGATCGCCCACTTGTTGTTTTCAACCACAAAGATGATGGGTAATTTCCAGAGAGCCGCCATGTTGAGGCACTCAAAGAATTGGCCATTGTTAGTGGTGCCATCGCCAAAGAAAGCGATCGTTACCTGGTCAGAGGATTCATCCTGGTTGACTTCGCGGCGATATTTGGTTTGAAACGCTGCCCCCGTTGCAACCGGGATCCCTTCACCAATAAAAGCAAACCCGCCCAAAAGGTTGTATTTCTGAGAAAACAGGTGCATCGAGCCGCCCCGACCCCGGCTACATCCTGTTTCTTTACCAAACAGCTCTGACATCACTTCGCGGGCAGGCACACCGCAGCTTAAAGCATGAACGTGGTCGCGGTAGGTGCTGCAAACGTAGTCTTCACTTTCCCGTAAGCACTTAATAAACCCGGTCGAAACCGCTTCTTGTCCGTTGTAGAGGTGAACGAACCCAAACATTTTGCCGCGATAATACATTTCGGCGCACTTGTCTTCAAAGAAACGCCCTAGCACCATATCTTCGTACAGCATCAAGCCTTCTTCGCGGCTAATCTGCGCCGCCGCCGTTTGAAAAACTGGGAGTGTGCGTTCTTGAACCATGATTTGCCCTACTGCGTGTGATATTGACTGAGATCTGGAGAATATCAAGAAATAATGTTACTTCTTGATTGGGATCGGAGAACCTAGGCTAAACTACTAGCCTTAATGTCCGAGTTAGAAATTGTAATTTGGGTGTTCTGATTGTTAATTGATCCGCTACCATAGCTTAACCGCATTACTCACCCCTAGGGAAGCGTACAGTGTTCATCCCGCTCGACTATTACCGCATCCTGGGTTTACCTTTGCAGGCAACCTCAGAACAGTTGCAACAAGCGCATCGCGATCGCACGTTGCAATTGCCTCGTCAAGAGTATTCCGACATTGCAATCAATGCTCGGCGTTCTCTTTTAGATAAGGCATATGCAACGTTATCGAATGTGAGCGATCGCCGCACCTATGACGAGGTGTTTTTGGCGAGAGCCTACGAGGTAGAACCTGATAATGAAGCCGCTAGCAGTTCGGTTGCCCTCGCGCCTAGTAGCCGAGCTGACTCAGTCACTCCCAGCATTGAAATTGATGATCACCAGTTTGTCGGTGCGCTTTTACTCTTGCAAGAGTTGGGCGAGTATGAATTGGTGTTACGTCTGGGCCGACCTTTCTTGACGGGAGGGAGTGCTAGCCTCAGCGATGGGCAATATGGGGATCCGGCGCTGGTTTACCCCGACATTGTGTTGACAGTTGCCCTTGCCTGTTTAGAGTTGGGGCGTGAGCAGTGGCAGCAGGGGCAATATGAAAACGCGGCTGAAGCCCTCGATACGGGGCAGCGGCTCCTGTTAAGAGAAGGTTTATTTGCGGGTGTTCGGGGCGAGATCCAGTCTGACTTGTTCAAACTGCGACCCTACCGCATTCTAGAATTGTTGTCACAGTCGGAAACCGATGTTGAGCGGCGACACCAGGGCTTGCGCCTGTTGCAGGAAATGTTGCAGGAGCGCGGTGGGATTGATGGCTCTGGTAATGACCACTCTGGTTTGAGTATTGATGACTTTTTGCGCTTTATTCAGCAGTTGCGGAGTTACATGACTGCCGCTGAGCAGCAGGTCTTGTTTGAGCAAGAAGCCAGTCGTCCGTCAGCGGTTGCTACCTATCTGGCTGTTTATGCGTTGTTGGCGCGTGGTTTTGCTGAGCATCAACCCGCTCTAATTCGGCGATCGCACAATTTGCTGCAAAGCCTGAGCAGTCGGCAAGATGTGTACCTTGAGCAAGCCGTTTGTCATTTGCTGCTGGGTCAGCCTGAGATGGCGAGCCACTCGCTTGAGTTTAGCCAAGAACATGAGCAAATTGCGTTTATTCGCAGTCACTCTCAGGGTGCACCCGATCTATTGCCGGGGTTGTGTCTCTATGCTGAGCGCTGGTTGCAAGATGAGGTGTTTCCACACTTTGCCGATCTCTCTAAGCAACCTGCATCCTTAAAGGATTATTTTGCCGATCTGCGTGTTCAGGAATATTTAGAAAATCTGGGCACGAATGCCGAGCCAATTGATGAACCCGTTGCTGCCTCACCGAAGGCAGTCGCAGCTTCGGCACAGGTGCCCGTTGTAGAGCCACCCAGCGATCGCGCAGCCCATCCTGAAGTTGAAGGTTTCTCGACTCAAACCAGAGAAGACGCAGACGCTTTAATTGCTGCTGCTCGCGCTCGCATTGCCGCAGGTGCCAATGCCTCAACCTATGCTAATGCATCATCTCGGCGTCCATCAGCGAGTGTTTCGACAGCTGAACGGGTTCCCGCTGGGGGGGGGCGCTCAGGTGATGCTGGGGCTGGCAGGGGCGATCGCCCAGTGCCTCCTGCAGGTGGAGCAACCGCTACAGTGTCACGGTCTGAGGGAGATTTAGGTCGCGTTGTCCGACGGTTAAACCGGGGTAAGCGATCAGAGCGGATGCGGTGGATCTTCCCTGTTGGTTTGGTCCTCACATTTTTGGCAGCCGGATTTTTGGGCACCTGGTTAATTCGTACCTGGGCCTCTTCACTGCGGTCTGAGTCGCGCCGTCCGCAGCCTGAGCAAGTAGTGCAACCTTCACCTTCTGTTTCTCCGTCTCCGTCTCCCACACCCGCCGCTACGGTAAAGATGCTCGACAAAGCATCGGGTGAGCAAATCATTGAGTCGTGGTTGGCTGCGAAAGCTGCTGCGATGGGGCCTCAACATGAAACTGACAAGTTAGAAGAGGTCTTGACTGGCAAAAAGCTCACCGAATGGGAACGGCTGTCAAAAGAAGCGAAGGCCGGAAACCTGCATCGAACTTACACCCATAAGGTGACGGTTACTGATGTCAAGCAAAAAGACGAAAACGCCGATCGCGCAAGTGTCTTAGCTGAGGTGCAAGAAGGCACAACCTACTTTGAGTCTGGTAAGCAGGGCCGCACCACCAACAGCACCTTAAAGGTTCGCTATAACCTGGTGCGGAAAGATGGTAAGTGGGCCATTCAAAGCTGGTCTATTCTCTAAAAGCTAGACCAACGGTAGAGTAGAACCAATTGTTCTTCTCACCGAGATCTATGGCAGATACTCTTTTGCATGCCTACGTTCCTTTACTCGTTTGGATTACGGTAGGTATTGCAGTGGTGCGCTTTTTGCCGGCGAATCTGCCCCGTTTGCTGGGCCGATCGCTTTATTGGGTAGGTGTTCCCTGGGAGATTTTTGCGCTTGCCCGCCATGCCGATCTGGCTCAGACCATTGCCCTGGTGCCTGTAGTCGCGATCTCCGCGCTAGGGTTTGGCTTGCTGCTGTCGGCAGGTTTGTTGTACTGCGTTAGGCAGTTATTTGCTACGCCAGAGATTGCCAAAGATGCAGCGGCTCAAGCAACGGGGGTGTCTCTTATGGTTGAACCTGAGCCATCAATCTCAGGCCGAACCGGGAGCTTTTTGATTGCTTCTACGATTGGCAATACAGGTTTCGTTGGCTTGGGGATTGTGCCAACCCTGATCAGCGAGCCTAATGTGGGCTGGGCGGTGTTTTATAGCGTGACCAACAATGTGATTGGCACCTATGGCTTGGGGGTGCTGATTGCCAGTTATTTTGGCCGATCACAGGTTCAAAAAAATGGTTGGGCGCAGGTGCGTGATCTATTGCTGGTGCCTTCGTTATGGGCCTTTTTGGTGGGGACAGCAACCCGCTCGTTGCCCTTTCCTGAAGTAATTGAGCAAACCTTACACGCCGCACTGTGGTTTGTGATTCCGGGGGCTTTTTTGCTGATGGGGATGCGGCTCAGTCAACTCAAAGGGTTGAACAGCTTTCAACCCGCGATTTTGCCTAGTCTACTGAAGATTTTGCTGCTGCCGTTGCTGGTTGGGTTGGCTTGTCCGCTCGTGGGTGTCACCGGAGAACCACGTTTAGCGCTTGTCTTGATGGCTGGCATGCCCAGTGCGTTTGCGGGGCTAATCCTGGCTGAAGAGTATGAGCTAGATCGCAACCTGATTGCCAGCAGTATTGCAGTTAGCACCCTCAGCTTACTCGTAACGATTCCGCTTTGGTTATTTCTGTTTAGTGGGGCGATCGTCACCAATTTTTAACTTGCGATTAAAGCACAGGTGATTATTGTTAGCTCACGCGGTAGGCTTAAAAACAAGTAAAACAGACGATTTACCAAGTTGGATTGTGCTTAACAAGGTGCGATCGTGGAACAACTTTTTGAATCAGTTGTGTAAGTGAATCAGCACATCATCCAAACTTTTAACAGTATCAATCCATACGAAAGCGCCGGGGATGGTAGAATTTTTGTGGAAAGCTGCGAGCGACCAATCTTATGCCAACTACGATGATTTCGGAAGACGCAAGGGGAGTATCCAGCTTGAAGCTGGGTCGAGTCTTGGTTGTTGAAGACGAAGAGTTGATTGGTGAAACCATTGCTCTTGCATTGCAAGATGAAGGCTTTGAAGTGATTCGTGTTGCAGATGGCCGCACGGCACTCAATCTAATCCACTGGGTTGATGACGCATCAAATTCGGGTAATCGCGCTTTCCCACCTCCTAGCTTTTCGGCGACACTGGCTTTGAGTTCGGGGCAGCCGTTTGATCTGATTATTTTAGACCTGATGTTGCCTTACATTAACGGGCTAGACCTTTGCCGTCTCATTCGCCGGGAAGGAAACACGATCCCAATCTTGATGCTCAGCGCGAAAGGCAGCGAAACTGATCGGGTGGTTGGCTTAGAGGTTGGTGCTGATGACTACTTGACAAAACCTTTTGGGATGCGTGAGTTAGTCGCTCGGTGCCGTGCCTTGCTTCGTCGTCAAAATAACTTTCAGGTTCAACCTGAGCAGCAATGTCTCAAATTCCGCGACATTGCACTGTTCCCACAAGAATGTCGGGTTGTGATTCGCGGTGAAGAGGTCAACTTTTCTCCTAAAGAGTTCAAGATTCTGGAGCTGTTTATGAGCTATCCCCGGCGGGTCTGGTCGCGGGAACAGTTGCTTGAGCGCATCTGGGGGCCTGACTTTATTGGTGATAGTAAAACCGTCGATGTTCATATTCGCTGGTTGCGAGAAAAGATGGAGCTGGATCCCAGCAATCCTGAGTACCTAGTCACTGTTCGAGGTTTTGGCTACCGATTTGGCTAAAGTGCTGTAGCCAGATGTTTCTGCAAGGTAATGTGTGGAACCAACGATACAGGCTTAGGATGCATTGGTTTTTCATTGAGAAGTGACTGTGAAGTCGATTTCTTAATTTTTTCGTTATGTTGCATCATGGTGGAGTAGTCGCTAACTAAAAAGCTGACGAAACATAGTGATTCTCATCGCGTTTTTAGCTGGCTTAGCCGTCGGCTTTACCCTTTTAATTGGTTATTACATCCGAGCTGATCGCCGCCTTAAGCTGCTGGAACGACGCTTAAAAATCGAAAGTTTAGAGGCATTTTCTCTCTTCCAGCAAAATCAGGCGCTCACGAGTGAGTTGCCTGATTCCGCGATCGACGACACGTTGACTCAAAATTTGCGTCAGATTTTGGAGGCCGCCCCAATCGGGTTTTTATTGGTTGATGCTGAAAACCATCTTCTGTGGCTGAACTTAAAAGCGTGCGAATTTTTAGAAATTGGTCAAGTTGAAATCACCAGTCCCCGGTTGCTGCTGGAGGTTGTGCGCTCCTATGAACTGGATCAGTTGATCGAGCAGACTCGCGCAGAGAATGAATTCTACTGCACTGAATGGATGTTTACTCCCGTTTCACCCGATCAGAAGCGATTATCACGACTCAAGTCTCGACCGATTCGTGGTTGTGGGGTTCCTCTGGCTAAAGGGGTGATTGCGGTTTTTCTAGAAGATCGGCAAGAAACGGCGCTTTTGACTCAGCAACGCGATCGCTGGACTTCAGATGTCGCCCATGAGCTGAAAACGCCGCTCACCTCGATTCGTCTGGTGGCTGAGACGCTCAGACCAAGAGTTGACCCGCCTCTGCGCAACTGGGTCGATCGCCTCCTGCAAGAAGCCATCCGCCTTAGCAACTTAGTGCAGGACTTGCTCGATTTTAGTCAGCTTGAGATGAACAGCCAAAATCGGCTGAACCGCACTAGCGTTGATCTACCCAAGTTGGTGCAGTCGGTTTGGGGCAGTTTAGAGCCGCTAGCCCGTTATAAAGAATTGATGATCGTCTATGAGGGCGCTGAGTCTTTGGTGGTGCAGGTTGATGAAACGCAGTTTCGGCGGGTGATTTTGAATCTGTTAGACAACAGCATCAAATACAGCCCACGGGAGGGGTTGATTCATGTGGCAATTCATACCCAAGGTGAGGAAGACGGGGACGAAATGGTTCACCTTGAGGTGGTTGACCAGGGCGAGGGATTTTTAGAGAGTGATTTGCCCTACATTTTTGAGCGGTTTTACCGGGCAGATCCAGCTCGCACCCGTGAGTTGATTGGCCAACCTGGTAGTGCAGATGACTCTCCCCACTGGTTTACAGGTGGAAGCGGGCTTGGGCTGGCGATCGTGCGTCAAATTGTTGAGAATCATGGTGGCCAGGTGACGGCTAAAAATCACCCTGAACTCGGCGGGGCCTGGCTTGAGGTTGCGTTTCCAGCTAAACCCCAAAATGATCCGTTAAGCTGAGATTTACGGTTGTATTTGTCTCATTAGTTTGAGACAGTGGTACCCGTAGTCTTTTCTTGTCTGTTCGTTCTACATTCGATTGCTAAAACAAATTTCACAGGCGGAGGGCGTGCGGTTGGTGCCCATCAGTGGGTGCAATGCCGGATTCTTTGCTGTTGTAATCAGTTTGGTTGGATCTTTTTAGCTAATGCCAGAGCGATTACAAAAAGTCTTGTCACAGTGGGGGGTTGCTTCCCGACGGCAAGCAGAGCAAATGATTGTTGATGGTCGAGTTAAGCTCAATGGGGCGATCGCTCAATTGGGGCAAACTGTCGATGTAACATGCGATCGCGTTGAAGTCGATCAGCAGATCGTCAATCCGGATGATCGCCCTGCACCGATTTATTTGTTGCTCAATAAGCCGATTGGCTACCTCTCAACCTGTTACGATCCGCAGAATCGTCGCACCGTTCTCGATTTGCTGCCAGAAAGTTGGCAATCGGGCCAGGGAATTCACCCGGTCGGGCGACTCGATAGTGATTCTTCGGGTGCCCTCTTGCTAACAAACGATGGAGAGCTTACATTTCTTTTAACCCACCCACGGCATCATGTTCCCAAAACGTACCGAGTCTGGGTTGCGGGGGTTCCCTCGCGGGCTGTCATTCGCCAGTGGCAAGTTGGAGTTATGCTTGATGGGCACCCAACGTTGCCAGCTCAAGTAAAAATCATCAAACAGGAGGGCGATCGCCGCACTTTATTAGAGGTCACGCTTCAAGAAGGGCGAAATCGCCAAATTCGACGAGTGGCCGAGTTGCTGGGGCATCCGGTATTAAAGCTACACCGTATTGCGATTGGGCCAATTCGACTCGCATCCGCAGGGCAGCCACCTTTAGCGCGTGGCAACTACCGGGCACTTCACCCAACTGAAATTTGTTCCTTAAAAAAATTAACCTACCAGCAGAGAGATACGAAGGGGCATGAGGAGATTGTCGATGAATAATCGAAACTTACAATCTAAGCAGGGTTTGTCTGAGCAGTTGGCAGAAATCGGCTATCACCTTCAAACCATTCGACAAGAGCGGCAAATTTCCTATGAAGACGTAGCGGCTAAAACTCACATCCCAATTAGAACGTTGAAGGCGCTCGAATTTGGGGATTTGCAGCAGTTGCCCGAACCCGTCTATATTCAGGGGTTTTTGCGCCGTTATGCTGAAATGCTGGGCATTGCCCCCCAAGAAATCGCGTTAGACTGGTCGTCTGCCTCTGGTAGCGATCGCCCGTCCTCGGTAGGTGCCAGGTTTGGGCTGACGCGCTTGCCCCAACTTCGACCAATACATCTTTATCTCGTTTACATTGCACTCGTTGTTGCAGCAGTGAGTGGGTTGTCACAGTTGCTTAATCAGCCAGCGTATCAAAAACGGGTCGCCTCAGTGCCTGCCCCGGCAAATCCGCCTGCAAGCCGTCCCCCTTCCCCTAATGTTGGCTCGGCTCAACCTGTGGCACCAAACTCGACCGTCACCAATCCAACAGCAGACGCAATTAAGCCTGATGCAGTGCAACCCGATACTACCCCAAAGTCTAACAAGTCCATTCGTGTTGGAATCAGGCTGGTTGGTCAGTCATGGGTGCGGGTTGTGGCTGATGGTAAGACAGCTTTTGAAGGGGTTTTGCAAGAAGGGACTGAGCAAAGCTGGGAAGCTAATGGGCAAATTACCGTACGAGCTGGAAATGCAGGTGGTGTGATGGTTTCTGTCAACGACAGTACTCCTCAACCGATGGGGGGGGAAGGGTCGGTCGAAGAAAAAACATTTGGGGCATCGAAGTCTGCTGAAGTTCCGACTGATTCTGGAACTAATCGCTCATCTGAGGCAGAAACAACCTCAGTGTTGTAAGCCATTTACCTGCTCATGAATCTAACTCAGCTTAATAATGCGTTTACCCTCTTCTTGAGTTTGCTTGTGGAAGCAATGCCGTTCCTGTTATTGGGGGTACTGTTTTCGAGCGTCTTGCTCTTTTTTGTAGAAGAGGAGTTGTTGATCCGTTGGTTGCCCAAAAATCCTTTTTTAGGGGCACTCGCGGGGAGTTGCGTGGGTTTTTTATTCCCTGTTTGCGAGTGTGGCAACGTGCCAGTTGCGCGTCGTTTACTCTCTCAGGGGGTGCCAACGCCTGTCGCGATTGGTTTTTTACTTGCGGCTCCGACAATTAACCCGATTGTATTTTGGGCGACTTGGACGGCCTTTCGTGACCAACCTGAAGTGGTCTTTCTCAGAATTGGGACTTCTCTAGCGATCGCGACCATTATTGGTTGGGTCTTTAGTGCCCAAACTGATTTGCGCGAACTGTTGCAGCCAAACGTGGCTAAGAGTATGCCCGCTCCTGCGAAAGAAGCTTCTAACTCGTTATTGCAGCCGGGTACCTATTGGTTGGGTGAGTCGGGTATGCGGATGGACATAGCAGACTTGCAGATGGCCAGTGCTGCCAGTGCTAGCATTGCCAAAAAGCCCTTGAGTATTAAGTTGCAACTCCTTGTTGAGAACATGATCCAGGAGTTTCGCGAGCTTGGCGCGGTTCTCGTTTTGGGGAGTGCGATCGCGGCGATCATTCAAGTTTTTACTCCGCGCGAGGTAATTTTGAGTCTGGGGCAAGGGCCTGTCACCTCGATTTTGGCCATGATGCTGCTGGCTGCTGTTGTCTCAATTTGCTCAACCGTCGATTCCTTCTTTGCGCTATCGTTTGCCTCCACATTTACAACTGGCTCGTTGCTAGCGTTTTTAGTGTTTGGGCCGATGATTGACCTTAAAGGTGTGGGTCTGATGCTTTCGATCTTTAAGCCTCGCGCCATCTTTTACTTATTTGTGCTGGCGGCTCAGTTGACATTCATCGTTTCCTTACTGGTGAATTTGTACTTAAGCTAACCAGGCTAAGGGCGGAGTCTCCCACGAAATAAGACCCGCTGGTGAAGTGTGGGTTTTGCTGGTTACGCTTCTATCTGTTCGTTTCGCTGCGGCTTGTTCTATGGTTCCTCAACGCAACGCTTGGAAATTTTGGCTGGATATCCTCATCCTTGCTGCCTGGGGTGGTCTGTTCATCAAGTATTGGTTGACCGATAAGCTGTACCTCTTGATTCACCCAAATTATTTTTGGCTCACCATTGTGGCTGGCTTTGCTTTATTGGGGTTAGCGGCGTGGCGCGCGATCGCTCTGCTCCGAAGCAATGTGGCCCCCGTCGGGCAACATCTCAGCCTTTTTTCTCCCGGTTGGAGTCGTACGCTGCTGCTGCTGACTGCGATTGTTGGCTTGACTGTGACCCCACAACCTTTTGCCAGCCAAACGGCGATCGCGCGGGGGGTCAGTGAAGGTGCAGCGGCTACGCGGGTCAGACCCCAGGCGTTTCGTGCAACGGTGCAACCTGAAGATAAATCGATTGTTGATTGGATCCGCACGCTGACTGTCTATCCAGAACCTGATGCCTACACGGGGCAAAAAGCCAAAGTGCAGGGGTTTGTGATTCATCCGCCCGAAATGCCAGACAACTATCTCCTGATTTCTCGGTTTGTGATTACCTGCTGTGCCGCAGATGTATACCCCGTGAGTCTTCCGGTTAAACTACCTGAAAATCAAGTCCGCAGTGCCTATAAACCTGATAGCTGGCAAGAAGTCGAAGGGCAAATGATCACCGAGATGCTAGCAGATAAGCGGAAACTGGTGATTCAAGCGGCAGCGTTAAAGCCAATTGAGGCACCTAAAAATCCCTACGATTACTAATTAGAGTGAATCTGCTTGTGGGAGACGAGCTGAGGCATAATGCATAAGCATGATTAGGTTTGCGAGACAGCGTAATCGGTGGAGTTGGCAATGGGGGCGATCGCGCTGGTTGGTGGCGCTGTCGGTCGTGCTTTGCTTAGTGCTCAGTGCCTGCCAGATCTCCAACTTTAGGACGGCAGCCGCTCAAGGAACGCAACTGGCGATCAGCGTTTTGACGGATCCCAACACGTTTAATTTCGCCAATAAAAACACGTTCCCCAATGTCTTTTTGCTGACATCTGAGGGGCTAACGAACGAAAATGGCGAGACGGGTGAAATTGAACCTGCTCTAGCGGAATCCTGGCAGTTTTCGAGTGACAACCGTCGCATTACGTTCAAGCTACGTCCCGGTTTGAAGTGGTCAGATGGGCATCCCTTGACTGCTGATGACGTGGTCTTCACCTACCGCGATATCGTTTCTAACCCTAAAATCCCAACGGATGCACGAGACGGTATCTATATTGGTGAGAAAAAGCAGCTCCCCGAAGTTCGCAAGCTTGATGACTTGACGGTTGAGTTTATCTTGCCGGAACCTTTTGCCCCATTTTTGCGAGCAACGGCAGGCCCCGATGGTATTTTGATTCAGCCAAAACATGCTTTAGAGGCTTCATTAAAGCAGGTCGATAAGGATGGCAATCCTCTATTCATCTCGACCTGGGGCACCGATACGCCACCAGAAAAAGTGGTGGTCAATGGTCCCTACAAAATGGAGAGCTACCTTGCAGGACAACGCCTCGTCTTTCGCCGTAACCCTAATTATTGGCGCAAAGATGACCAGGGTCAGCCGTTGCCCTATGTCGATCGCATCATCTGGCAGGTCGTTGAAAGCGTAGATACCCAACTGATCAAGTTTCGCTCCGGTGATTTAGATGTTTTGGGCGATGCGCGTCCGTTGCGGCCTGAGTATGTCTCGCTGCTCAAACGCGAAGAGAAACGGGGCAATTTCAAAATTTATGATGGTGGCCCCTGGTCGGGTACGCTCTACCTGACCTTTAACCTGACAAAAGCAACGGATAAGAACGGCAGACCGTTCGTTGACCCGATCAAGTCACGCTGGTTTAACACGTTAGAGTTTCGGCAGGCGATCGCCTACGCCATCAACAAAGAGCGGATTAACACCAATATCTTTCGGGGTTTGGGCGTGGTGCAAGATTCGCCGATCTCAGTGCAAAGCCCTTATTTTTTGAAGAATGGGCTAAAAACCTATGAGTACAATCCCACTAAGGCTAAGGAATTACTACAAAAAGCCGGATTTCGCTATAACGCCCAAAACCAACTAGTCGATGCAGACGGTAATCGGGTTCGGTTTACGCTGCTGACTAACTCCAACAATCTCGTGCGGGTGGCGATCGGGGCACAAATCAAGCAAGACCTGGCGGATATTGGCATTCAGGTTGACTTTACCCCGGTCAATTTTAATCTATTGGTGGAGAAAACCTCGTTTACCCGTGATTGGGAAGCTCACATGATCGGGTTTACGGGTGGCGTGGAACCCAATCAAGCCGCTAACTTGTGGGTCAGCACGGGGGCGTCTCACTCGTTTAACCTGGCGCCTCAACCAGGTCATCCGCCAATTAAAAACTACCAGATCACGCCGATGGAGCAAGCCATCGATCGCCTCTACATCGCCGCTGCCCGCGAACTCGATGAGGAAAAACGTAAGCAGGTCTATGGCGAGTTTCAACGGGTGGTGCAAGAAAATCTGCCTGTGATTCATCTGGTCAACGATCGCGCGTTGATGGCGGTGCGTAATAAGGTAGAGGGGTTGCGTTACACTGGCTTACCTAGTTGGGGACTGTGGAATATTCAAGAACTTAGAATAAAAGAGTAGAAAAGGCTGGATAGGCTGATTTGTTTGCGTGCTTGCGATGGTTAAAAACACTGTTCTGCTACTCTGACCACCCTTTCTGAAATATTTGCGATAGACCGTGACTCAACCTGACGTCCTTAAACAGTTATTGAATGCGATCGCCCAGGGATCTGTTAGCCCTGAGGATGCCCTCGAAAAGCTGAAGTATCTCAATTACGAACCGATCTCTGACTTTGCCCGAATTGATCACCACCGATCGCTACGAACGGGTTTTCCGGAGGTGATTTGGGGGCCGGGAAAAACCCCGGAACAAATTGCTCAAATTATGGAAACGATGCGGCCCAATACCCCTGTTGTGATGGCAACGCGGATCGAGCCAGCCGTGTATGAGCGCCTGCGCCAGCTTGTGCCTGGTGTGCATTACTACGAGATGGCCAAAATTTGTGCCGTTCAAAGCCGCAATGAAACGCGCCAACCTTACCCGCGATCGCCCCAACATGCTGGAGTGATTGGGTTACTGTCGGCAGGCACCGCTGATTTACCCGTCGCAGAAGAAGCCGCCGTTACGGCTGAGTTATGTGGCTTTGAAGTGATTCGCTTTTGGGATGTGGGCGTTGCCGGAATTCACCGACTGCTGAATAATCGACAGGCGATCGCCCAAGCCGATGTTTTGATTGTCGTGGCTGGCATGGAAGGCGCACTTCCCAGTGTGGTGGGGGGGTTGGTCGATTGCCCAGTCATTGCAGTGCCGACAAGCATTGGTTATGGGGCCAGCTTTAACGGGTTAGCCGCCTTACTTTCAATGCTCAATTCATGCGCGGCTGGCATTGGCGTTGTCAATATTGATAATGGGTTTGGCGCAGCCATTCTGGCGGGGCAAATTTTACGGACTGCCGCAAGGCTCAACCGTTCCCAAAATTCGTATTAAGCAGTACAGATTCTCTTCAACTTCGCGTTTTTTAGGGTAGATCCCTGGTACGTTAAGTTATAGACTATGAAAAAGGCTTATAGGTATAGTTGCCTATCACGCTAAAAATTTTGCCTGTACTGTTTATGCCGTTCACCCAAATCGCTAGCCGTTGTAGGTAGAGGAAGTCATGGCTGTTGCAACGACCCCATCTTTAGAAGAACTTTGCGTCAATTCTATTCGCTTTTTGGCAGTTGATGCTGTCGAAAAAGCGAAATCTGGTCATCCTGGTCTGCCGATGGGTGCCGCTCCAATGGCATTTGTGCTGTGGGATCAGTTTATGCGGTTTAACCCCAAAAATCCAAAATGGTTTAACCGCGATCGCTTCGTTTTGTCCGCCGGGCATGGCTGTATGTTGCAGTATGCCTTGCTTTACCTGACCGGCTACGACAGCGTTACGCTCGATGACATCAAACAATTCCGGCAGTGGGAATCGAGAACCCCTGGTCACCCCGAAAACTTTGAGACAGAAGGGGTTGAGGTTACGACAGGTCCACTCGGTCAAGGCATTGCGAATGCGGTGGGTCTGGCGATGGCCGAAGCGCATATGGCCGCTCGGTTTAACAAGCCTGACCTGACTCTGGTTGATCACTACACCTATGTCATCCTGGGTGATGGCTGCAACATGGAAGGGGTTTCGGGTGAAGCTTGCTCACTGGCAGGGCACCTCGGCTTAGGCAAGCTGATCGCTCTGTATGACGATAACCACATTTCGATTGATGGCTCCACCGATGTTTCCTTCACTGAGGATGTTAGCAAGCGGTTTGAAGCCTATGGTTGGCATGTGCTGCACGTTAAAGACGGCAACAGCGATTTGAAAGGGTTGGCTGACGCGATCGCTGAAGCGAAGAAAGTGACCGACAAGCCCACCATGATTAAGGTCACAACGACGATTGGCTACGGTTCGCCTAACAAGCAAAATACTGCGGGTGTTCACGGTGCGCCGCTGGGTGGTGACGAGATTCAACTCACCCGTGAAGCGCTCGGCTGGACGTATGACTCCTTTGAAGTACCCGATGAAGCCCTCGGCCACTTCCGTAAAGCGGTTGAGCGGGGTGCGAGCTACGAAGCAGAGTGGAACGAGACGCTGGCTCAGTTTAAGACAAAGTATCCCGAAGAGGCGGCTGAGTTTGAGCGGATGGTGAGCGGCAAGCTGCCTGAAGGTTGGGAGAAAGCACTACCAACTTACACACCAGAAGATAAGGCGATCGCCACCCGTAAAACTTCAGAAGTAACTTTGAATGCTTTGGCACCTGTCATTCCTGAGTTGATTGGGGGTTCGGCTGACCTGACCCACTCCAACCTAACTTACTTGAAGGTATCCGACAGCTTCCAGAAGGGCAACTATGGTGGTCGCAACCTCCGCTTTGGGGTGCGCGAACATGGCATGGGTGCAATCTGTAATGGTATGGCGCTGCATGGTTCAGGTTTAATTCCTTACGGTGCAACTTTCCTGGTCTTTACAGACTACATGCGAGCGGCAATTCGTATATCAGCCCTGTCTCAATGCGGTGTGATTTGGGTGATGACTCACGACTCGATCGCCCTGGGTGAAGATGGCCCGACTCACCAACCGGTCGAAACAATTGCGTCACTCCGTGCCATTCCTCAGTTGACCGTGATCCGCCCGGCAGATGGAAATGAGACTTCTGGTGCCTATAAGGTGGCGATCGAACTGGCCAACCAGCACCGCCCAACCCTGATGGCGTTCTCACGGCAAAATCTGCCCCAATTGAAGGGTAGCTCGATTGATGCTGTTGCGAAGGGCGCTTATGTCCTATCTGATAGCGAAGGCACACCCGACTTGATTCTGATTGGTACGGGTAGCGAGGTGCCTCTCTGTGTCGATGCAGCCGCGAAGCTGGCCGCTGATGGCGTGAAAGTACGGGTTGTTTCGATGCCCTCTTGGGAGCTGTTTGATGCTCAAGATGCGGCTTACAAAGAGTCTGTGCTACCTAAAGCTGTGACCAAGCGCCTCGCTGTTGAAGCCGGAATCAGCATGGGCTGGTGCAAGTACGTGGGCGGTGAAGGTGCTACAGTCTGCATCGATCGCTTTGGTGCGTCGGCTCCAGGCGGCGTTTGCATGGAGAAGTTTGGCTTCACCGTTGACAACGTTGTGGCTCAAGCGAAAGCTTTGCTCAGCTAAATTTTGTTGATTTGTTTTTTTGAAAAGCTCTCCAATTGGGGAGCTTTTTTCTTTTGAATAAATGGAAATTCGCACGCTAAGATGGCTGGTTTCGGCAAAGCTGATTGCTAGAAGGGGTGTTACGGTTTTGAAGGATACAGCCCTCTCAGCTTACAGGCGGTGATCCGATGCGCTATCAACGTTCTCTATTCACCTTGGCGATCTCATCTGTGTTGCTAACAACTGGCATAGAGCGGATCTCGTTCCCTGGCCTCTCAGAGCAAATTGCTCATGCCCAGACACGCGAGTCTCGTCAGATAAAGGCAGAGCGGCTCTTGCAGCAAGGAAAACAGCAGTACGAAGCGAAGCAATACAGTGCTGCCATTCAAACATGGGAAACGGCATTAGCGATTTACCGAGAATTAAGAAACTTACCGGGTCAGGCCAACACCCTTCAAATGATTGGGCTTGCTTATGTTGAGCAAAGCCAGCCTGAAACGGCTCTTGCTTATCTCAAGCAAGCTCTGCAAATTGAGCAAACGTTGCCTGCCTATGTCTCAGGTAAAGAGCGGTCGAGAGTCGCCAAATTACTGCTCAATATGGGCGTTATCTCTGGAAGCCAGAAAAATTACGCTCAAGCGATCGCCTACTTAAATCAAGCTCTGCCAATTCTACGCGAGCTAGAGCCAAAATCCTTGGCTACTAAAAGTGATGAAGCGAAACTGCTTTTCAATCTGGGGCTTGGGTATGGTCATCAGATGGACTATGCCACAGCGATCGCCCACTTAGAAAAAGCGATACCACTTTATCGTGAAGTTCGAGATCAGGCGGGTGAAGCCAAAGCACTAGATACGCTAGGGCGTGTTTATGTTCAACTGGCAAAGTATGACAAAGCAATTTTTTATCTTGAGTCAGCGATCGCTTTGTACCACTCTTTGGGCAATCAAAATGGTGAAGCTGAAGCACTTAAAAACTTGGGTATTGTTTATCGGTTCAAAGCTCAATATGCGAAAGCAACGGACGCGTATGAGCAGGCTCTATTGCTGCATCACCAGATAAATGAGCCAAAGGCTAAAGCGCAGACGCTTCAGGAACTTGGAAACCTCTACCAAAATTTAGGGCAAAACGATAGAGCTATTGCTTACCTCAAGCAATCCCTCAATTTGATGCGTGAGGTCAATGACCCACTCAATACCGCTAAGGTCTTGGGCGACTTGGGGATTGTTTACACAAAAACAAAACAATACGCTGAAGCGATCGCTTACTTTGAAGAAGTTCTACCGATCTTTCGTCAAAAGCGCGATCGCAAGAGTGAAGCCACTGCGCTGATGATGCTAGGCAGAAGTTATTTGTTTCTATCTAATTTTTCCAAGGCAAGCCGCTATTACGAGCAAAGCTTAGATATTTTTCAAGAGCTAAATGATGCTCCTGGTAAAGCGGCTATCCTCGTTGATCTTGGGGCTTTTTATGCCATTTCAAAGCAGTACTCTAGGGCGAGAGGATATTACGAGGAAGCGTTACAGATCTACCGGAATGAGGTTAAGAACAATGGTAATGAAGCCAATACGTTAAATAGTCTAGGCATGACTCTTGCTTACACAGGCCAATATGCAGAAGCAGAACCCCTGTTGCGTAAAGCTATGGAGCTACGTGAGTGTAGTCGAGTCGGTTTAGAGGATGACCAAAAAGTTTCGCTGTTTGATGCGCAGAGCAATGTCTATACGAACCTGCAACGGGTTTTAGTCGCTCAAAAGAAAGTAGGTGAAGCGTTAGAAATTGCTGAGCGAGGTCGGGCGCGCGCCTTTGTTGAATTACTGACTCAAAAGAAAATTCAAGCACCAGACGCATCTGAGACTTGCACCCCTGTGCAACCGCTAAACCTGGCAAAGATGCAGCAAATTGCCCAGCAGCAGAATGCAACGTTAGTTCAATACTCGATTATTCGTAATCAGTACCTCTTTATTTGGGTGATTCCGCCGCAGGGGAAACTCGCTTTTCGCTGGGTCGATCTGAAGCCCATTCTTAAAACGGCTTCCCTGGAAAACTTCGTTCGTGTGACGCGCTATAACGACCTGGCAGTGCGGGCGAGAAGTTCAGGAATTAAGCAGCCAGATCCACCTGAGAATACTGATACGTTGCAAGCGGCTACGCTCAAGACCTTACACCAGTTGTTCATTGCACCGATCGCCCAGCAGCTTCCTACTGACCCCACTCAACAAGTGATTTTCATTCCTCAGGGAGCCTTATTTTTAGTGCCTTTTGCAGCTTTACAGAATGCTGAAGGCCGCTACTTGATTGAACGACACACAATTTCGACGGCTCCATCGATTCAAGTGTTGGCGCTAGCTAGTCAGCAAAGAGCAGCAGAGAAGAGCGGGCAGCCGAATCAACCTTTGATTGTCGGCAATCCGATGGTGCCAGCGATCAAACTGATTGCCGGAGAAGCCCCGATCCAACTGGCGGCGCTACCGGGTGCAGAAGCAGAGGCAGAAGCTCTGTCAAAACAGTTTCAGACACCCGCGCTAATTGGAAGACAGGCAACCGAGTCAGCAATCAAAACTCAAATGCCACAGGCTTCTCTGATTCATTTAGCGGCCCATGGGGTATTTGATGATGAGCAAGGGTTAGCCAGTGCGATCGCTCTGACTCCGACTGGTAATGACGATGGTTTGCTCACCGCCACCGAAATTTTAGAGATGCAGCTTCAGGCCGATCTCGTAGTGCTGAGTGCCTGTGATACTGGACGCGGCAAAATTACAGGAGACGGTGTGATTGGGCTATCGCGATCGCTCATTTCTGCTGGGGCACCGAGTGTAGTTGTCTCTCTCTGGGCCGTGCCAGACTCACCCACCGCTTTTTTGATGACCGAGTTTTATCAAAATTTAGAAGTAACAGGACATAAAGCCCAAGCACTGCGGCAAGCAATGTTAACCACCCTAAAACGGTACCCAAAACCACGAGATTGGGCAGCCTTTACGCTGATTGGTGAAGCAAGGGGGGCTTTATCTAGCGGGATTGCTAATTAAGCCGGCATGAGTTAGTAGGAACCGATTACAAACGATTTCTGACTTTGAGTTGCAGGTATTGGTCAACCAGTTGTTGACTGATGAAAGGGGCGGGAGCGTCCAGCACTAACACGCCTTTTTGCTTGAGTTTGGCCAGTGCTAATTGCCGCTGTGCCAGTAAATCGAGTGCAACGGCCCGCGCATAAGATTGATCCAAATCAGTTGTGCTTGCGTGGGCTTGCTGATCGACTTGGGGATCCCGCAGAGTGACGCAAAAAGGCAAATGACGCGGAGCCAAGCGCCCCATCGCTGAAAGCAGCTCGACAGAAGCCGTGGCATCAATGATTTCGGTAATTAGCACGACTAAAGCCCGCCGCGTTTGTTGAAGTGCCGCTGTGGTCACAGCTCCCATATAGTCAGGCTCCAGCAACTCTGGTTGAATCGGAGTGAGACGCTCTAAAAGTTTAGTCAGATGGTTTTGCCCCCGCTCAGGTGGGATCCAGGCGTGCATCTGCCGATCAAAGACCCCAATGCCGACTCGATCGCCTCGATTGAGTCCTGCTAGCGCTAAGGATAGAGCAGCGTTCAACCCCCAGTCATAACGGCTTAACCCTTTGACTTGAGCGGTCATTAAGCGGCCCCGGTCAAGCAGAATAATCAGGGTTTGCTCCTGTTCGGGTTCAAGCACACGCACGAGCAAGCGATCGCGACGGGCGGTTGCTTTCCAATCTATCAGGCGCGGGTCGTCTCCGGTGGCATATTCGCGCAATTCAGCAAACTCGGTGCCCATGCCTAACAATCGTGAGCGTTTCATGTTGCCACTGTTTTGCAACGTCAGCCGAATCGAGAGTTCTCGTAAGCCAATTAAGTCGGGATAGACCACAATCGGCTGCTTCGCTGGAATCTTCCAGGTATGCCAGGCCAGGCCCCATTGTCCTAACTGCCGCACGTAGATATCGCCCCAGGCATACTCTCCCCGCTGATCGGGAAAAACCGTATACTTCAGCGTCTGGGTTTGATTGGCAGACAAGCTCAAGATGTGCTGGTCTTGCGAAGCTTTGAAGGCAGGTGGGTAATCATCTCGGATTTGAGCGATCGCGCTGACTTTTCCGGCTTTGACGACTAACTCAACCGGATTTTCTCGCCCAATCGATAAGCGATGCGAGACTTGCCGCTCAACGGTCAAGCGATGGGGTGCCAAGCGTCGCCAATCAATCAGCGTTAACAGCAAAATTACGGCATCGTAAGCCAGCGTTAAGCGTGTTGCGGTTCTGAGCAACCCAGGGCTTACCAAATCACTGCCAACCGTCGCAATCCCCGCGCCTACAAGAGAGCCTACGATCAGAAGGAGATAAACGCGAAGGGAAGGTGACATGGGGGAGCATGAAGCGGATAATCTGCAAGTCAGATGCTAGCATTTGCCCCGCGATCGCGCCCCAGAAAAGGTAGGGTTGTTCTCAATTCTTATGACACTAATCGGGGTCTTGTTTGTAACGACGTGGATTGTGGCGATCGCCCCCTTCAGCCTGCGCTACATATCGACGATGCCATTCTTTAGAGCTGCGAATCGCCAACCACAACAACATCAGAGCAATTAGACCACCCTGGCGAGGGGCGTCGAGGGCAAAAAAGACGAGCAAAATACAGAGCGTATCTTGAACAAAGACAGCCCAGACAGGTACTTCCTTCAGCCGAAACAGCCAGCCCAACTGCACCAATTGCAATACCAGGGCAAGCAACCCCCCAATCGCAGCTAACAACCCAATCAACCAGTTTGGAATTCCGGTCGCTTGAGCGACAGCCATGCCCATAATGGCACCCACAAACGGGCTAAAGATGATTTGCACCGACTGAATCAGCCGTCGCCCCAACCGATCTTTAGAGAGAACTAATTCTGCCAATGACCAACTGGTTAACACGCCCAACAAAACAGGCGGAGAAATATGCGAGAGAATGGGCACTTGCGACCAGAAACTCTCTCCGTAAAGCAATCCAATCACTAACAACGGCAGGGCGATCCGCATCCCGGCAGCCGCTGAGGCAGACAATACGGCAAGCAGTTCAATCATAAATAGTCGTTTGCAGACCCACCCCCAATTGGGAGTTTGATGATATAGCTTTCACTAAATTAGTTTTAGCAAAAGGGTTATTTGAACCTTATCGATTTATCTCTATCCTGACAACAGTTCATCTGCAAAAGAGATTGCCAAAATACAAAATGGCTCATTTCACTCTACAGAAGTAGTGATATCGGATCCGTTTAAGTGCTGCTATCTGTACGTGTGGGTTTAGCAGACTTGGACTTTAGACTAAACGCAATTTTCCAGTATATGTAAGGGCGAACGGCTGTTTGCCCCTCCTAAATATGGTGTGTTTTGGGAATTAGTCCAAACTTCAGGCAGACAGAACACAGCCAGTCGAGAAGTGTAGAAGCAAAACACGCCCCTTCGCAACTTGAATGATTGATGCACGGGATTTGATATGGGGCCGATTTTGTTAAGGCACGGTACCCCTTCGGTGAACGAACAAAACAAACTGCCGAGAAGGGCGATCGCTCTACAGCTGATTCTGAAAGCGGATCAAGCTGAAAATAGGCCTTTTGGAGTGAAATTTTGCACACCAGCAAAGTCCGGGCGATCGCGCAGCTGCCTAAAGCGGACGGTAAACCCGATAGTTGACATTCGGAAAGATATTGTCGATCGCTTCGACCTTTTCTAACCAGCCAGAGTCAACCTTTTCTTGCTGTAAATCTTCATAGATTTTGTGAAAACGCATCAGGTGAGACTGAGTCCGGCGTACGGCATAGGGCACCATCGTCCCCGTTCGCATGATAAAGGCCCAGTCAGACGATTGAGCCAGCAGTAGCTCACGTGCGGCTTGATTCAGGGCACGCCACTCTAGCTCATCCGCTGGTTCGCGCACCGACAACTCGATCATGCGCTCAGCCGCTTTGTGCAGATGGGGATAGATCCAGGCATTGGTTTCGTTGAGCCAGTACTCGTGAAACCCTTTGTAACCCCAACTCGACTGAGCGGGATAACACACCTGATGCGTCGTATGCTCACGCAAATAATCGGCCAGGTGGGTCATTGCAAAGGTACTCTGGTCAAACCAGGTCTTGCGGAAGAGGTAGTCAATAAACCAGGGGCCTTCGTACCACCAGTGACCAAACAGCTCGGCATCATAGGGTGAGACAATGATCGGCTTACGCTGCATGATGCCGTAAAGATGCTCAACCTGACGTTCACGGTTAAACACAAAATTGCCCGCATGTTCGGCTGTCTTCTGCTTCGCCCAGTAAGGATCGTAGAGTTCCTTTTCGCCCAAACTTAAACCGCGGCCTGTAATTTTGTGATACTTGATACCCACGTTTTTGCGCTGACCGTTGGGCATGACAAAGGGTTTGATGTATTCATATTCGGCATCCCAGCCCAAATCGCGGTAAAACTCACGATATTCAGGAGAACCAGGGTAGCCCACCTCAGAAGACCAGACCTGCTGCGAAGACTCGTGATCGCGCCCAAATGCGGCCACACCTGTCGGGGTAAAGATGGGTGAATAAGTGCCAAAGCGAGGACGCGGGCGGGCGTAGAGAATGCCATGTCCATCAATTAAGAAATAACGCAAACCCACATCTGCCAGCATCCGCTCTAGCCCATCGTAATAGGCGCACTCTGGCAACCAAATGCCGTTGGGGGGGCGGTTAAAGACTTCTTCGTAGTGGTCGCACGCCACTTTAATCTGCGCCCAGACCGCCTGGGGATACATCTTCATCAAGGGCAGGTAGCCATGTGTTGCCCCACAGGTAATGATCTCCAGGTTGTTGCTATCGGCAAATTGCTTGAATGCTTTAACCAGGTTGCCCTGATATTTCTCCCAGGTCTGGCGAACTTGAGCAAATTCGTTGACGTAATACTCAGCCAGATACTTGAGATGCCCGTTAAAAGTGTTACGCTCAACTTCTCTTTCAGCCAGCGTTTGCAACTGGGCAAGATGTTTGTCGTATCGGTCTTGCAGGAGCGGGTCAAGCAGCATCGACACCAGGGGGGGCGTCAGACTCATCGTGATTTTGAAGTCGATGCCATCGCGCTTCAACCCCTCAAACACCTGAATAATGGGAATGTAGGTTTCTGTTATTGCCTCAAAAAGCCACTCTTCTTCCAGAACGTAGTCACTCTCTGGGTGCCGAACGAAGGGCAGATGGGCGTGCAAAACGAGGGCAAGATATCCGATGCTCATAGGGAGTAGGTAGAGTCAGCGACAAACAGCGATCGCGCAATCAGCAAAAGGGTTGCCAAGCATTGTAAGGCGAAACGGCAACCAAATATGTGATGCAGAATAAATCAGGTGAAAGATAGCCCAAAAAAGGCTACCCACGCTCATGAGGCGGAAAAAACATCCAGAGGGCATCCACCTTTTGCCTACTCTGACCGATCAACTATACTTCCCTGCTTTAGACAGGATTTCGTTCCACTAGCAGCTTAGAGCATTTGTGAACCAGCCTCGCGCGAAGTTCGCCGGTAGGGTTGTGCTAATTGAACGTTTTCATCCCATTTCTATTAGTTTGAAACCTCTTTTTTTAGGTTGACCCAACTTCATTTTTCGAGTTAACCGAACCGTTGATTTCGTATATCTAGATTTTACTCTATCGGGAACTACAACTGTGACTATACGGTTCTTCCCAATGCGAATAAGACTTAGCAAATCTAGACTAGAGACATCAGAGAGATCAGAAAACAAGGGTTCACAAAACGCCTGTGTTTCTCTGTTTTAGGATCTCAAAACAAGAAAGTTTAGTTTTATTTGTTTGTTTCTTAACTAGAAGCTTTCCTAACACTGGAGGACTGTACGTATGGCACTGATTCACTGGCAACCCTGGCAAGAAATTGAAGTGTTACGCCGTCAGTTTGATCAACTGTTTGATGAGTTAACCCCTGTAACCACTCCCGCCGCCAACCAAGCAACTTGGGCACCGGCTGTCGAGTTGGCAACGACTGAGAATGACGTTACAGTTCGGGTTGCGCTCCCCGGCATTGACGCTAAAGACCTGGATGTGCAAATTAGCCGCGACACGGTTGCAATCTCTGGTGAATACCGCCAAGAAAACAAAACCGAATCGGCTCAATTCTTCCGTTCAGAGTTTCGCTATGGTAACTTCCGCCGCGTTGTTAAACTGCCTTTCGCAGTGCAAAACGATAAGGCGCAAGCTGACTTTAGCAATGGCGTTCTGACGTTAACCTTGCCTCGCATCGAAGCAGAGCGCCCCAAAGTGGTGAAGCTTAACCTGACGAGTGCAGCTGAAACAACTCCGGCGATCGCCCAACACTCTGAAGCAGAGACTGCCTCAACGGATTCAGCACCCCCTGCCCCTGACACAGGCGACGTTTGGACAGAGAACACCTAGTTTGCATTGGTGAGGGACTAGATCCCTTGCCAACCCCGTAGATTGAGGAGTGCTAGTCTGCTTCAGTCTACGGATCTCTAGCCAGTTAAGTATCTTGGGGGTTGGGGTAGCCAGGTGTGGTGCTGAAGTGGTCTCAAACACAACCTGCACCCTGAACCCCTCAAGATTTCTGTGAACTTCCCTTGAAGCTTTCGTCAGCGCGTGAGAAAGGCAAACAATCAATGGCATCGACTTGAGGATTGCTTAATTTTCCCACCCGTTCACAACCGCCTCTCAGTGGTTCGGTAAATACCCCTTCATGAGAGGCACCAATCGAGATCAGTATAGATGGATAGAAAGGCGTGTTATGCCTGACCGAGCGGTACTGGGTTGTTGTCATAGATAGGATGATCGCAAGATGACCCTCTGCCCAGGCAAAGCAGGCTAGCCACTACCCCCCATTCGCTTTTAGTTAGTTGTAGATGGAGCCGAAGCACAAATGGCAAAAGTTGTTGGTATTGACTTAGGAACAACAAACTCCTGTGTCGCGGTGATGGAGGGTGGCAAACCCACTGTCATTGCCAACGCAGAAGGTTTTCGGACAACGCCCTCCGTTGTGGCGTTTACCAAAGGTGGCGATCGCCTCGTCGGTCAAATCGCCAAGCGCCAAGCGGTGATGAACCCTGAGAACACGTTCTACTCCGTTAAGCGTTTCATTGGTCGTCGATTTGATGAAGTGACCAATGAATTGACCGAGGTTTCTTACAAAGTTCTCAACGTTGGTGGCAACGTTAAACTCGATAGCTCTGCTAAGGGCGAGCAGTTTGCCCCTGAGCAAATCTCGGCAGAGGTCTTGCGCAAGCTGAAGGAAGATGCGAGCAAGTACCTGGGTGAAGATGTGACCCAGGCTGTGATTACGGTTCCAGCTTACTTTAATGACTCTCAGCGGCAAGCGACTAAAGATGCTGGGCGGATCGCTGGTCTAGAAGTACTGCGGATCATCAACGAACCCACGGCGGCTTCGCTAGCCTATGGTTTGGATAAGAAGAGCAACGAAACCATTCTGGTCTTTGACCTGGGTGGTGGTACGTTTGACGTTTCCATCCTAGAAGTGGGCGACGGTGTGTTTGAAGTGTTGGCCACATCGGGTGACACACACCTGGGTGGTGATGACTTTGACAAGAAGATCGTTGACTTTTTAGCCGAAGAGTTTAAAAAGCAAGAAGGCATCGACCTGCGCAAAGACAAGCAAGCCCTGCAACGCTTAACCGAAGCGGCTGAAAAGGCCAAGATTGAGCTGTCGAGCGTGACTCAGACTGAAATCAACCTGCCCTTTATCACTGCGACGCAAGATGGGCCTAAGCACTTAGACACCACGCTGACCCGTGCGAAGTTTGAGGAGCTTTGCTCAGACCTGATCGATCGCTGTCGTATTCCCGTTGAGAATGCTCTGCGGGATGCCAAGTTGGGCAAAGAAAGCATCGACGAAGTAGTGATGGTGGGTGGTTCTACCCGGATTCCTGCCATTCAAGAGCTGGTCAAGCGGTTAATGGGCAAAGAACCCAACCAAACCGTGAACCCTGATGAAGTGGTGGCGATCGGTGCCGCTGTGCAAGCGGGTGTTCTGGCTGGTGAAGTCAAAGACATTCTGTTGCTAGACGTTAGCCCCCTCTCCTTGGGTGTTGAAACCCTGGGTGGCGTCATGACCAAGATCATTCCACGCAACACCACCATTCCAACCAAAAAGTCTGAAGTGTTCTCGACGGCTGTTGACGGGCAAACCAATGTAGAAATCAAAGTTCTACAGGGTGAGCGCGAGATGGCAGACGACAACAAGAGCCTCGGTGTCTTCCGGTTAGATGGGATTCCCCCAGCACCGCGTGGCGTGCCTCAAATCGAAGTGACCTTCGACATTGACGCCAACGGTATCCTGAACGTTACTGCGAAGGATAAGGGCACTGGTAAAGAACAGTCGATCAGCATTACCGGGGCATCTACGCTGCCCAAGGATGATGTTGAGCGCATGGTGCGTGAAGCAGAAAGCAACGCAGCGGCTGACAAAGAAAAGCGTGAGCGGATTGAGCTGAAGAACAATGCTGACTCCCACGCTTACCAAGCAGAAAAGCAAATTGCTGAATTGGGTGACAAGATCCCTGAATCAGACAAGACCCGCGTTGAAGGGCTGATTAAGGACTTGAGAGACGCGATCGCGCAAGAAGACTTTGATAAGGTCAAGACGCTAGATAGCGAGCTACAACAAGCCCTCTACAGCATTAGCACGAATCTCTATCAGCAAGCGGGTGGCGCACCGACAGGTGATGGCGCACCAGGAACCGATCCTGGCGCTGGCGCTCCGCCTCCGGGTGATGATGATGTGATTGACGCTGACTTTACTGAAACCAAGTAAAGGCTTTTCAGAAGAGGTTCGATCCTCTAGCTATATCAGCCTCTTCTGGAATTTCATGGTTCGATTTGCTCCTTAAAAATAAAGGCTGATCCTAAATACTGGATCAGCCTTTTCCGTATTGAAGAGGCGGTTTACGGCTTTAAAGCCATAGTCATCTTAGTTAGGGCAGGGTTCAGAGGCTTCGACTGAGTCTCAACCCCGACACTCCCACATCTCCACGCTCCCACTCCTCATCCTGCCAATGTCCTAGGCCACCTGGCGACAGCTATACTTGAGCGTTTTAACCGCGACCAGGAATCAAACTACCGCTCAGTTTTTTCATCGCATAGTTTGCAACATCGGCGTAGCGTTCTTCGCCGCAGAGAATTTTGCCAATTCGCTGGGTTGCTGTGGGTCGCTTGATGCCCATGCGGTAGGCCACACCAGGAACGCGATAAAACAACCCAGCCAACTTTTGCGCCCAGGCAAAGTCTGCGCCCCAGGTGTCATTGATCGATTGAGTATACCCTTCTAGCGCGTTTGTATTGCCTGCCAGAGCTTCATCGATCGCCTTAGCTGCCGCCACCCCACTTGCCATCCCAGGGCGAATGCCTTCTGCCGTAAAGGGATCGACGAGACTCGCCGCCTCACCGACTAGCAGAGCGTTTTGGGTGTGCAGGGGTTGGTTGCCATCCCACAGGGAAAGGCGATGGGTGTGCGGCAGTTGATTCGTTTGCACGCCTGCCTGGCTGGCATATTCGATCAGGCTCTTGGCAACGTTGGCGGGTTCGCCGCCAATAAAGGTCGCAATCCCTAAGCTGCTTGTCTCACCTTTGGGGAAGCTCCAGATGTAGCCATTCTTGACCATGCCAAACTCAAACTGAACGCTGCCACTATTTCCGTTCATGGGGGCTTCCATTACGGCACCTGCCCGTTGCTTCGCAGCCTTAAACTTAAGCAGCTTTCGCATCGGGCCTTCAGCGCCATCAGCAGCGATGATAAACCGGGCGCTGAGAGGCTCCCGATTGGTTTGAACTTGCCAGTGGTCACCCTGCCAGGTCAAGCCCGTAACTTCGGTATTGTCTTGCAGTTGTGCCCCTTTCTGCTGGGCTTGCTGCACCAAAAAGTGATCAAACACATCCCGTTGCACCAGCCACATCGGTTCCCGTGTTTCAAGCTTGGCAACAACGGGGTCGTCGAGTTTCCAGGTATAACGAATTTGATCGACGGTTTGGGCGATTGCCGGCGAAAAATCAAAGTCAAACCATTCCGCAACTACAGGTGAAACTCCACCACTGCACGGCTTATAGCGAGGCAGCGAAAACTTTTCGAGCAACAACACTGAGCGTCCTCGTTTTGCCAGGTGATAGGCGGCACTCGCGCCTGCTGGACCTGCACCCACGATGATGCAATCAAACATGTGTTTATCTCCTAAGCTGCAAAGGTCAAGCTTCTAATCAAGCGATCGCAGATGAAACAATTGCTTAAATCGATTCACCTTAAACGAATCGTTGAGCTGGCAATTTTTGTCTAACTGGGGTGAACATCTGCAAGTAGACAAGTCGGTAGGGGAAGATAGGCTGAAAGCCCTAAACACCCTGAAACTCAAACCACTAAAGGTAGGATAGAAACCTTGGGCTTGTATCCACCTCGGTTGAATTACAGAACCGCCCTAGACTAGTAAACTCACCTTTGCTGATAGACAAAAGATAAAGGGTGCAATGTTTGCAAGTTTTTTACACTCTCGCGAAATTTTTGTAAGGGTTAATAAACCTTGACAAGGCCAAATTTTCGCCTGTTGTGCGTATTCTTATCAGTAATCCAGTTTTCCTGATTTTTACGGTATGCAGACTCCTTTTAGCCGCCTAGGATGAAGCCATAAAGCTTTCATGAAGCGATGGGTGATTTACTTAGGAGGCCGCCGCATGACCTGGCAACTCTGCATTCAATATCCTGATGGGCAACGGCGATCGCTGCGACTCTACAACAATCGTGAACGGGCACTGCGGCAAGTCGATGCCATTTACGCGCAAGGCTATCCCTTACACGTCGCCTATCTCGTCTGTCCACTGCTGGAGGATGAGTGCGACACTCCTGCTGCCGATACTTTGCTGCAACTGGCTTCTCATTAGTCATTTAAGAAAACGAAAAAGGTCCCTGGAATTTTCGGATTCCAGGGATCCTTCTTTAGACAAAAACATCCCGCTCAAACGCGCAAAAAATTCTCCGAAATCTTGAAGATCCTGGGAATTTTATTTAAAGCGAGGATGTACCGCTTAAACGGTCATGATGTCTTTTTCTTTGTCTGACAAAAGTTCTTCAACTTTGGCAGTGTACTTATCGGTCAGCTTTTGAATGTCATCTTGCAGGTCTTTTGCCTGGTCTTCTGACAGTTCGCCCCCCTTCTCTTGTTTCCGCACACTGTCTACCGCATCCCGGCGAATGTTGCGAATCGCGACTTTACCCTCTTCGGCATACTTAGAGGCTAGTTTGACCAACTCCTTCCGGCGATCGTTCGTGAGTGGGGGAATGTTGAGACGAATCGTAGTGCCATCGTTATTGGGGGTTAAGCCCAAATCAGACATTGAGATGGCTTTTTCAACCAGGTTAAGGCTGCCCTTGTCAAAGGGCTGAATGGCGATCGTGCTGGCATCCGGAGTGCTGATGCTTGCCAGAGACTTGAGCGGCGTTGGTGAACCGTAGTACTCGACTGTCACTTTATCGAGCAATGAAGGGTTTGCTCGCCCTGTACGAATGGTGTTAAAAGCCCGTTGAGTCGCCTCAACCGACTTGCTCATCGATTCTTCAACGTCAGCTAACTTCACAAGAACCTCCCACAAGCGTTCCAATCTGCTCTCCCATCACGGCACGCTTGATATTTCCTTTTACATTCAAGTCGAACACGATGATAGGAATATTATTGTCCTTACATAAGGATATGGCAGTACTGTCCATCACTCGCAATTCTTGCGTCAAAATATGCCCATAGGTCAGCGTCTTATACCGTTTCGCGTTCGGATTTTTGTCAGGGTCTGAGTCATAGACGCCATCCACCTTCGTGGCCTTAAACAAAACGTCTGCGCCGATCTCAGCGGCTCGTAAGGCAGCAGTGGTATCCGTGGTAAAGAACGGGTTGCCAGAGCCAGCCCCAAAAATAACGACGCGGCCTTTTTCGAGATGTCGCATAGCTCGACGTCGAATGTAGGGTTCAGCTACTTCTTGCATTGAAATGGCCGTTTGAACGCGAGTTGGCACATCGGCCCGCTCAAGCGCATCTTGCAAAGTCATCGCATTCATGACGGTGGCAATCATACCAATGTAGTCAGCCGTTGCCCGATCCATCCCCAGGGCAGCACCTTTAACGCCTCGGAAGATGTTGCCGCCACCGACGACGATCGCCACTTGTACGCCACTTGCTGCAATATCGGCAACTTCTTGAGCAATACTTTGCACCACCGCCGGATCAATTCCGTAGGAAAGTTCTCCCATTAGGGCTTCGCCACTCAATTTCAGCAAGACTCGCTGGTATGTTAATCCCATGCAGTGATTAGTTGTAATTAGTTAGGTGTATTCTGTTTCCAGTTTAAAATACCCTCTGGTTGAACGATCAGCAACCAGATCGAGTCTTTCTCCTTCAGTATCGCTGGTTCTTGACACTTTTCCGGTGAAAAACGTGAACTTCGTAAAGACTTTGTGAGATGGCTTGACGTCTCGTTTGCCGTGACCTAACACTACAGACGATTCGCTATAATTCGGAGGGCGATCGCTCGATTGCTATAATTCGGAGGGCGATCGCTCGATTGCTATTCATTATTAATGCTCCAGTTGCAGCGCATTGTGCGGGAGACGCTGTAGGTGAGGGGGCCATTCTCCTGCCTTGTTTGCAATCATGTGGAAACCAGAACTGTTGGCTCCGGCTAAGAACTTAGAGCGGCTCAAGGTCGCGATCGCCTACGGTGCAGATGCGGTGTACCTGGGGGGACAAGCTTATGGTCTGCGGGCACGCGCCGACAATTTCACCCAAACGGAGCTAGCGCAAGGCGTTGCGTTTGCCCACGTTCACAACGCAAAAGTCTACGTCACCCTCAATGCCTTTCTGCACGATGCTGATTTTGCAGGGCTTGATGAATACTGCCAGTTTTTAGAGGCGATCGGAGTTGATGCGGTGATCGTTTCAGATTTGGGTGTGATCCGAGCAGTGCAGCGTAGCTCCAACCTGCCGGTACATCTCTCAACCCAGGCATCGTGTCTGAACCTGTATGCTGCCCAGATCTGGCAGAAGGTGGGCATTCAACGGTTGATTGTCGGGCGTGAGTTGGGCATCGCCGAGGCAGGTCAGATTCAAACCCAGACTCAGCTAGAGGTTGAGATGTTTACCCACGGTGCGATGTGCATGTCTTATTCGGGGCATTGCACCATCTCCAACTACACGGCTGGACGTGACTCCAACCGGGGCGGCTGCATTCAGTCCTGCCGATCGCCCTACTACCTGACGCAACAACCATCGACGGATGTGATCGCCCCTGCCGCCGATGACCACCAGATTGCCTTTATGTCCTCTCAGGATTTGTGGGGCATTCACCAAATTCCTGCCTTTTTTCAGCAGCACATTTGCTCGCTCAAGGTGGAAGGGCGCATGAAATCGTCGTTTTATGTGGCGATCGTCTGCAAAGTTTACCGTCGCCTGATTGATGCCTACGCCGCAGGCAAGTGGTGCCCAGAGTTACTGGCATGGGCCGCGCAAGAGTTGCAGTCAATGCCCCACCGCGACTATTTTGCGGGTTCGCTCGAAACTCCGGCAGGCTCCGATTCAATCTATCAAAAATCGGAAAACGTCAACGTTGGCACCCATCAGTACGTTGGCATTGTGGTGGATAGTACGGCAGACGATCTCGTGGTGCGTCTGGCAGAACCCCTGGAGGCGGGGCAAGAAATTGAGGTGATTCCGTTTGTGGGAGAGCCAGTGCGGTGGCAAGTGACGCAACTGTTTTCGGTATTGGGCGAGCCACGCACCATGATGCGGCAGGATAGTGTGGTGCGTTTGTCGAAAGCCGCAATGCCTTTGCAAGCGAGATCGCTTGCCAGACTCAATATTGTGCGACTAGCGCAGCCTGCGCCTCAGATGGCTCATGCAATTTAACACCTTTGTTACCTCTACTGATGACTTGCAACGGTGTATTCAGGCACCCAATTTGACTGAGGTTTTGATCGAGCCGAGTCTGTTGGCGCGCGAAGGTCATCTCTCTGACGAAGCAGCTCAAATACTGGCTGTTCAAGCTCAGCAGCAAGGTTTGCGACCCGTTTTGGTCTGGGATATTTTGATGCCAGAGCGAGTCTTGCAGACGATTGGCGATCGCCTCAAAACTTGGGATTTACAACCGTTCGCCGCGATTCGCGTCTGTGACTTAGGAGCTGCCGGATGGTTGGCGCTCCGTGCACCAGAAATTCCCCTGCAATTGATTGTGGAAACAGGCAACCACAATCTTGAGGCGTTGCAAGGGTGGTGCGCGATTTTTGGCAGTGCGTTAGAGCGCCTGATTTTGTCGATTGAGCTGCCCGAAGACAAGCTGATTGAGTATTGCCAGGTGCTTCCGATAGCTTGTGAAATTTTGGGTGTCGGGCCAATATTGCTGTTTTATTCGCCGCGATCGCTGCTGAGTGCCCACTTTGGCACTGCCGAGGAAGAAACTTCTGTGATTAAAGCATTCGCTGCTTTTGAAGACGCTCCCAATCGCCATTTGCGGACATTAGAAACGGTACATGGCACGTTTCTGTTTTTAGACAAAGACCAGTTCATTTTGGATCGGTTAGAAGCCTTAAAAGCCGCAGGTTTAGACACCGTCCGGCTTGATTTACGGCACCTGGGCGATCGCCACAATGCTGCGCCCAGTGTAGATCAGATTTGCCAACAAATTTTGGCGAACCCAGTTGCACTGAGGCAGAGCTGGCCCCACGAAACACGTGCCCCCTTCTTTAAAGCGAACCGCACGACATCCCTGTTCCCCCGCTTAAAATCAAAGCGGTTTGAGACATGGCGCGATCAATGTCTGGCAGAAGTGATTGCCAGTGAAAAGGGCAAGTATGTTGTTTTCTACACCACTCAAGCCTTTGCGATCGCCACAGCGAAGCGATTGCTGCTGCCAACGGGAGAAATGATGGACTTGCCAGCTGATGTCGTCTTTTGCTCTGTTGCAGGCGAATCGCTTGAAACGATTGAAACTGAGCAACTGCTGGTTACAGACTGGGTGAAAAAGACGGTGCCCGGTACGCTTTTGCTGACTGATTGAGGAGAATTGGCGCGGGGTGTTGATCGATCAGTTACTTGTTGGGAACGTAGTTCAGCCAGAAGTCGATGCGGTTGCAAATCGCTTCTCGTTCTTCGGGAGTGTTGGCGTAGCGGAGTTGATGGCGTAATTCTTGAACGTAGCAAATCTGTTGGCGTAACGCTCTCACGTAGGCCTGACGATCTTTGGAACCCATGAGCTTTTCCTTGGGGTGGGGGTGGGAAGAGTTAATGTCTGGGGAAGTAGTTGAGCCAGAAGTCGAGACGATTGCGGAGGGTTTCTCGTTCTTCAGGGGTGCTGGCGTAGCGGAGTTGGTGGCGTAATTCTTGAATGGCAGCTTGACGATTAGCAGAACGCATTGTGTATTTCCTTCTATATAGGGGGCAGGGTCAGTTGGCCGGAGTTAGTGGTTGGAAGTGTAGTTCATCCAGAAGTCGATGCGGTTACGCAGGCTTTCCCGTTCTGCGGGAGAGTTGGTGTAGCGGAGTTGGTGGCGTAATTCTTGGATGACGGCTTGACGATTAGTGGAGCGCATGGCGAAATTTCTTGATGGTGTTGGGGGCTAATCTGAGAGGGTTATTTTTTGGACGCGTAGTTGAACCAGAAGTCAACGCGACTGCGGTGGGTTTGCCCATTTTCGGAGGCAGTGATCTTGCTTTGCTGGGGCTGTGTTTTTTCAGAGGGCGCTTGACGTTTGATGAACCACATGGCTGATTTCCTCTAAGGCTTACATGATTCATCATGCCTGTTTGACCCTGGTTGCCTGGTGATTGATTCCACATTGAAGTTGTGAAATTTCTCTCACGAAATGCTGACGAGTCTCACTGAAGTTTTGTGTTGTACGTCACAAAGCAGGGGGTAGCGGTCACTTGCGGGCGATCGCGTAATAGCGCCAGGGTGCAGGATAGCCTTCGATGGTACGCGAGGGGTCGTCAGGGTCTAAGAAATCTTGCAAGCTGTCAATTTCGGCCCAGTCGGTGCGGCGTTGCTCTTGAGTAGAGAGAGGTTCGGCAAAAAAGGTGTTGATTTGGCTGAAGCCAGCACGGGCGAGCCAGGTTTCGAGACAGGCTTGAGTCGGCAGAAACCAGATGCCACGGGCTTTGGCGTAGCGTTTGCGGGGAGTGAGGGCAACGGGCATCTCACCGGGAATGCCCTGGCAGTCGATGATGATTTCGCCAGAGGGGGTGAGGGCTTGCCGCAATTTGAGTAAAAGGCCGATCGGGTCAGGGTGGTGATACAAAATCCCCAGGCAAAAAATGGTGTCAAAGAAATTGGGATAAAGGTGCATGTGCTCAACCCCCAACAATTCAAAAGTGAGTTGCGATCGCCGGGTGATGTTTTGTAGGAGCTGAAAGTTCCAAAAATGCTTGGCAACCGGTTCAAACCCAACCACGCAGGCAGGCGATTGATCGACCATGCGAAACATAAAATAACCGTTGTGGCAGCCAATATCCGCAACTGTGCGGTCTTTGAGCGGTTGAATGTGGGGTTGAATGCGTTCCCACTTCCAGTCAGAGCGCCACTCTGCATCAATCAGGGTGCCAAACACGTCAAAGGGGCCTTTTTTCCAGGGGCAAAAGGTGCGGAGTGCCTGCGTGAGTGTGGTGTGCTGGGCTGGCGTCAGCTCTTGCGATCGCCCGATTGTGACGACTGAGCCAGAAAAATCAAACCAGTCACTCTGTAAATCGCATACCGATAAGACCGCTTCACGGTAAGGCTGAATCACTGGTTCAAACAGTTTGGCTTGGCGATCGCGCCGCAGGGTAGCAATTTCTGCTCGCGCCTGTGCGTCTTGAACTTCGGCAAGATAGTCGGGTGCCGTATAGGCGATCGCGGCAGCCTCAAGGGGGTGACTCATTTCAAAGCGACCATCGAAACAAAATTGTGTAATTTGATCAGCGTATCCACTTGCTGAAAGCCGCAGTCAATTAAAATTTGACGTTGTTCTGCTTCGGTTAGGGGCACCAAAACGTTATCGAGGGCTTCTTTCTTGCGTTCGATCTCGTTTCTGGCGTAACCGTTATGAGTTTTAAAGGCTTCGTAGTGCTGCGTAATTGTCTCCTGAAACTGCGGGTGGGGCGACTTGACCTTTTCGCTGACAAACACCAACCCATGCTCAACTAGCCCATCGTAAATTGCCTGCAAAACCTTCTGGCGCTGCTGTACTGGGAGAAACTGCAACGTGTAATTCACCACAACAATGCTGCTGCCCGTAAACGAAAACTGATCCGCACTGGTGCAAACCAACTCAACCGTGTGAATCGCAGGAATTTGAGCCAGCTTTTGACGCGCTTGCTCTAGCATGGGTTGCGAGTTATCAATCCCAACTAGCGTGGCAGGTTGTTTGAGATAACGGCCCAGCAACTCTAAGAAGGTGCCCGTCGAGCAGCCAACATCGACAATGCGGGTATCCGGCTGGTAGTAAGCACGGGTCCACTGAGCGGCGCAGGCAATCACTTCGCGGTAAAGCGGCACTGAGCGGCTCACCATGTTGTCAAATACTCGTGCCACATCTTCATTAAAGACAAAGGGCTTTGGCCATTCGCCACTTTCGAATAAGGTATCGGTTTCGCGGCTGAGATACAGCTCAGTCTCGTACAAGTCTTTATCAGGAAAATCGGTCGTCATAAGAACGCCTACTACGCTGGCCAAAGGGTGCTGATGATGGAGTTTATTCCTATCCTGACATTAATTGCTGCGAGAGCAAGGAATTTTATGGGGAGGGGAAGGCAGGAGTCAGAAGGCAGGATGAGTCGTTGGCGTGATGTCTTTTTTGCTTAGAAGCAAGGATTAAATAAAAATCGGATGTTTTTTCGTCCGAAGGGGCAAACGTCCGTCTAGCCTAGCGGCGATAGCCTGACGGCATAGCTGCGCTTTTCATGTATGCCTTTCAGGGCTTGAGGCTGCGCAAACGCTTGTCTGATGCAGCGGGGCTAGCAGGGAGAATTCGCTTTTGCTACTTAAACAGCCAACTTTTCCGCTACGATCTAGGCTCAGTCTCTTTTTGGCAGCGGCGCATGGGCAATACTTTTGGGCACTTATTTCGGATTACGACCTTCGGCGAATCGCATGGTGGCGGTGTTGGCGTTGTGATTGATGGCTGTCCGCCTCGCCTAGAGATTTCGGAGGCCGAGATTCAGTACGAATTGGATCGTCGTCGTCCAGGACAAAGCAAAATTACCACACCGCGCAAAGAGGCTGACCAGTGTGAGATTCTCTCTGGTGTGTTTGAAGGCAAGACACTTGGCACACCGATCGCGATTCTGGTGCGCAACAAAGACCAGCGATCGCACGACTATAACGAGATGGTGACGACCTATCGCCCTTCGCATGCAGATGCAGCCTACGATGCAAAATACGGGATCCGCAACTGGCAGGGGGGAGGTCGATCTTCGGCGCGTGAAACCATCGGTCGAGTCGCAGCAGGGGCGATCGCCAAAAAAATTCTGCATCAGGTAGCTGGGGTTGAGATCATCGGCTATGTTAAGCGGATCAAAGACCTGGAAGGAGACGTTAACCCAGAAATTGTTAGCCTCGACCAGGTTGAAAGCAATATTGTGCGCTGTCCTGATCAGGGAGCGGCTGAGAGAATGATTGACCTGGTTGAGCAGGCGCGAGACGAAGGAGACTCTCTCGGTGGTGTTGTTGAATGCGTTGCCCGTCGAGTACCCAAAGGTTTGGGAATGCCCGTCTTCGATAAATTAGAGGCTGATCTGGCGAAAGCTGTGATGTCATTGCCAGCTACAAAAGGCTTTGAGATTGGCTCTGGCTTTGCCGGCACAACGATGAAAGGGAGCGAGCATAACGATGAGTTCTACACCGACGAGGCAGGCAATATTCGCACTCGCACAAACCGCTCTGGAGGTGTGCAAGGGGGCATCTCAAACGGTGAGAATATTCTGATTCGGGTGGCGTTTAAGCCGACTGCAACGATCCGTAAAGAGCAGCGCACTGTGACACAAGCGGGTGAAGAAGTGACTCTGGCGGCAAAAGGTCGGCATGACCCCTGTGTGTTGCCACGGGCTGTGCCAATGGTGGAGGCAATGGTTGCACTCGTGTTATGTGATCACCTGTTGCGGCAGGCAGGGCAGTGTGGAGTGATTTAAGTTAGGAGCGTCAGCCACAAACAAAAACCTGAAGGGAAAAGGGGTTGATGTTGAGTCCTTTTCAGATGCACCTGTCACCTCAGAGTCACTAACGGGGAGATTAGGAGCGATCGCCGGAAATATTCTCGGCTCTGGGGATTCTATAACCCGAATTTTTAGGCGTTAACCCCCACTTTAACCAACACCTCCTAGCCCTTTGAAGCAGTTCTCTAATTCTTTGCGCGGTTCTCTCTGGATACCGATGGCTGGCTGCGGTGTCACGTTATGATAATAGAGAGGTTAAGTTGTGTGAAGAATTTTGACAGCTGTTTTCCGATCGACCGATAACCCGACCCTGCAGACAGGTTGGCACGCCCTGGAACCAATCTGGCAGGGTGACGAAAAAGCGATCGCTCAGGGTTTGCCTCACCACCAACTCGCGCCTGCTTGGCAAATGCTGCTGCTCGGTGATGGTTCGCCAACTCGCCACCTGCAACTTCTGTCAGGCGAACCAACCGAGGTCGATGTGATCGATATGTCTCCCATTGGGATGGAGCGTGACAATGCGCCTGAGCAGATTCAAGTTGTTCCCGGCCCTCGCATTCGGCGGCAAGTATGGCTGCGAACGGCATCTGGTCAACGGCTCGCCTACGCCACCTCCTGGTGGGAAGCTAGCCACGTTGATGACTATCTGCAAAATCGTTCCATTCCCGTTTGGGCTAGCCTCGCTCGTATGCGAACCGAGCTTTATCGGGATGTGCAGGGCATCCACTACGGACACTCTGCCGAATTAGAAGCTGCTTTTGGCATCCCTGGCCCCTTTTGGGGAAGGCATTATCTCTTCTGGCATCACAAACAACCTTTTACCTTGATTTACGAAGTGTTTTCGCCCTATCTGACGCGCTACTTGGGTGCGATGCAACTCAAGGAGTAGGTCATCTCATTTCTGAGGTGCTTCGCTTAGTCTTGTGGTGCTTCAGTTGCAAGGCAGGAGATGCTCCTCTACTCAAGCCAGGAGAGTTGTTCGGGTTGTCTTTGCTGCCTGTAAAACTGTTCAACCTTACCCCGTTGATACATTGGCGTTTTATAGCGCCCCACTAACTTTGGCTCAACCCCTGCTTTGGCAAGCCGCGATCGCGCCTGTCTGCCTGTGCAACGCAAAATCTCAGCCGCATCCTTTAACGAAATCCATTGCTTAGCAAAGCGAGGCAGCAAGACTTCATCGGGCTCGTTGAGAATCTCGGTGAGTAGCCGTTTCAGCAACAGCCAACACGCGAGGGTATCGGCTTCAGCCCGGTGCGATCGCCCGACATCAAATTGAAAATGTCGCACCAAATTGGGCAGGCTGCGCGAAGGCAACTCTGGCAACATCAACCGCGACAAAATGACGGTACATAGCTGGTCACTCGTCTCTCGACCAAAGTCAACATCGAGCGCCGCGTACTCTGACTGAATGAACCGATAATCGAAATCTAAGTTGTGGGCTGTCAAAATCCCCTGACTTAACCAGGGTAGACACGTCTGCCAAACTTCTTCGGTCGATGCAGCCTGGTCAACCATCGCCTGAGTAATGCCGGTAAAGTTTGTGATCGAAGCGGGTACAGGCACCTGGGGGTTCACTAGATAGGTTTGCTGACCTAAAAGACCATCTTCTAAACTGGCCTGCAAGACAGATACCTCAATCACGCGTGCATCCGGTGGTTTGCTACCGGTTGTTTCAACATCAACGACGGTGAATTGCTGCTGGCTGGCTTGGCGATAAAACTGAAGCAGTTGAGAAGAAAGCACAACTTAAAATCCTGAAGGGTAAAAACGACCAGACCGGGATTAATAAACGCACTCAGACAAATAGAAGATAGCAAAACTGGATAGGTAAGCTGGCTTGAGAAGACTCTGGTGAGCCACAGCATGAAGATCAGCCCTTCTAGAATTGCTCAGCAGACTTGAAACGAACCCGTGATCTGGGAATCGATTCCAGCAATTCTCAGTATGAGAATAATTCTCACAAAAATATTCATTTTGAACAGCTATCAATGGCTGGAATACCCATTCTGCCGTTCATAAAATTGAGCGCACAAGCCTTTAGAGGCTCTGACTTCAGTACAAATGTTTCAAAATGAGAATTGCTGAATCGATTCGGTTCAGACGGAAAACCGACATCCCAGAATGATAAGCTAGCGAATGCACGAAAATATCTTTTAGGATCAAGGGAATGACTGGGACAAGCCAAGCCCCGTTGTTGTTACGAGCAGCACGTGGAGAAGCAGTTGAGCGTCCACCCGTTTGGATGATGCGGCAAGCAGGGCGCTATATGAAAGTTTATCGAGACCTGCGCGATCGCTATCCATCCTTTCGCGAGCGATCTGAAAATCCTGATTTGGCGATCGAAATTTCACTCCAGCCATTTCGCGCTTTCCAACCCGATGGCGTGATTCTGTTTTCAGACATTTTGACACCGCTGCCTGGTATTGGTATTCCCTTCGACATTATCGAAAGTCGCGGCCCTGTGATTGAGCCAGCCATCCGCACGGCTGAACAGGTTGACAAGCTCCACCCGATCAATCCCGAAGAGTCGATGCCCTTTATCCGCACGATTTTGCAAACTCTGCGGCAAGAAGTGGGCGATCGCGCGGCTGTGCTTGGTTTTGTTGGCGCTCCGTGGACACTCGCAGCCTACGCCGTTGAAGGCAAAAGTTCTAAAGACTACACCGTGATCAAGAGCATGGCGTTTAGCGAGCCTGCGATCCTCCATACGTTTTTAGGTAAGTTGGCCGACGCGATCGCTACCTATGCCTGCTACCAAATTGAGTCGGGTGCGCAGGTGGTGCAAATGTTCGACTCCTGGGCGGGGCAACTTAGTCCCCAGGACTATGACACCTTTGCGTTGCCCTATCAGCAACGGGTTGTGCAACAGGTGAAGGCAAAACATCCAGAGACACCCTTGATCCTTTACATCAGCGGTAGTGCAGGTGTGCTTGAGCGCATGGGGCAATCAGGTGTTGATATTGTCAGCGTTGACTGGACGGTTGACATGGCCGATGCCCGTCGTCGTCTTGGCCCTCAGATTGGGGTGCAAGGCAATGTTGACCCCTGTGTGTTGTTTGGTGCGAAACCATTTATTCGCGATCGCATTCTCAACACGGTGCGCCAAGCCGGTGGAAATCGCCACATCTTAAACTTGGGTCATGGTATTCTACCGGGAACTCCTGAAGAAAACGCGGCTTACTTTTTTGAAATTGGTAAGCAAAGCCACCAGTTGTTAGCAACTTCTGCTCGGTAAGTCAGTCCATGAATTTGGGCCACAAAAGCGTTAATTTTGGTGCCACTTTGATTTGTTGAAGGATAAACTCGTTTATTACTTCGCGAAACAAATTAAAGTGGAACCAAAGTCTGGGTTGGTGGCTTACGTTTGACTTCCAGTGCAATATTTTGCTCGCCTGAACGAATGCTCCTCCACGCCGTAGGTTATTAGTCTTGTCTCTTTACTTTTCTGAAATCCAATGACCTCAAAACGGATCTTTCTGACTGGCGCAAGCGGGTGCATCGGTCACTACGTGGCAGAAGCATTCATTCAAGAAACCGATCACGAGCTTTATTTACTGGTTAGGGATCCTGCAAAGCTGCGTTTTAATTACAACGCGCGCCCTGGGGTGCATATTGTTCAAGGTGATCTGCGAAAGATCGAAGAGTTTGCTGACTTATTACAAACAATTGATTGTGCGATTTTGATTGCCACGTCTTGGGGTGGCCCAGAAGAAGTTTATGAGGTCAATGTTAAGAAGACGCTGAGCCTGATCGAACACCTCAACCCCGATCGCTGTGAGCAAATTATTTATTTCTCGACGGCTAGCATTTTAGATCGCAAGAACCAACCTCTCCCCCAAGCCAAAGAGTTTGGCACCGATTACATTCGGTCGAAGTATATCTGCTATCAAGAACTGCACAAACTGGCGATCGCGCCCAAAATTACGACGCTGTTTCCCACATTGCTGTTAGGTGGCGATAACAACAAGCCTTACTCGCACGTCTCTTCTGGCATTGCTCAGGTTGCCAGGTGGATCGATGTAATTCGCTTTTTGCGAATTGATGGAAGTTTTCACTTTATTCACGGCAAAGACGTCGCTCAGATTGTGCAGTATCTAGCCGATCATCCATCCCAAGCGACAGAACCGCGCCAGTTTGTGTTGGGTAATGCTCGCACAACTGTTGACCAATTGATCGAAGAGTCGTGTGCTTACCTCAACAAGCGCATGTATTTTCGGATTCCACTCACGTTTGGCTTAGCTGATCTGATTATTCGCCTGTTTCACATCAAAATGGCTGAGTGGGATCGGTTTTCGATGGAGTATCGCCACTTTACCCACCAGGATGTGACGAGTCCACAACGGTTTCACTTGCCGACCTACTGTGCCACCGTCGCAGACATTCTCAGAATCAGCGGCCTCAGACCTCACAAACGACCGTTTAGCTTTCGTAAATCGGTCAAAGTTTAGCAATGAAAAACCCCGGAGTTCTAATGAGTCCGGGGTTCTTGCGCTTAAGCCTTGAACTTTTCCGTGATACGGCGAGTTGCTTCTTCTACATTTTCGCGGCTGTTAAACGCCGAAATGCGGAAGTAACCTTCCCCAGCGGCACCAAAGCCCGAACCGGGAGTGCCAACTACGTTGCAGGTGTGCAGCAACTTGTCAAAGAAATCCCAACTCGACAAACCATTGGGGGTTTTCACCCACACATAGGGGGCGTTGATGCCACCGTAGACCTGCAAACCTGCGGCGGTCAGTTGCGCCCGAATGATGCTGGCGTTTTCCATGTAGAAGTTGACCAACTCCTTCACCTGGGCTTGCCCAGCCTCAGAGTAAACGGCCTCAGCCCCTCGCTGCACAATGTAAGACACGCCATTAAACTTGGTCGATTGGCGACGGTTCCAGAGTTTCCACAACTCGACATCTGAACCATCTGATGCTTTTGCTTTCAGGGCCTTAGGCACAACTGTCAACGCACAACGGGTGCCTGTAAAGCCCGCATTTTTTGAGAAGGAGCGGAACTCGATCGCACATTCCCGTGCGCCTTCAATCTCAAAAATTGAGTGGGGCAACTCTGGGTCGGTGATAAACGCTTCGTAAGCGGCATCAAACAAAATAATCGAACCGTGCGATCGCGCGTAATCAACCCACGCTTTCAGGTGTTCTTTGGTTGCCGTAGCCCCGGTGGGATTGTTGGGGAAGCAGAGATAGATTAAGTCCACCTTCTCTTGGGGAATCTCTGCGGTGAAATTGTTGTCGGCGGAGATGGGCAAATAGACCAACCCTTCGTACTCACCCCGCTCATTGGCGTCGCCCGTATGACCAGCCATCACATTGGTATCGACATAGACGGGGTAAACCGGATCTGTGACCGCAATCCGATTGTCACTCCCAAAAATATCGAGAATGTTGCCACAGTCGCACTTTGAGCCGTCTGAGATGAAAATTTCGGAGGCATCTACGTCACAACCTCGTGCCTGAAAGTCGTGCTGAGCAATCTTTTCGCGTAGCCAGCCGTATCCTTGCTCAGGGCCATATCCCTTAAAGGAGGCGCGATCGCCCATTTCTTCAACTGCCGCAATCATCGCCTCGCGACAAGCGACAGGCAACGGTTCTGTGACGTCACCAATCCCCAAGCGGATGATTTTGGCAGCGGGATTCGCCTCGGCAAAGGCAGTGACCCGTCGCCCAATCTCAGGGAAAAGATACCCTGCTTTCAACTTTAAGTAGTTTTCGTTAATGCTTGCCATACTTCGACTGCTACAAACGCCTCTAGCTAGCTTACTAAGGATTGGGCAAAAGTTTGGCAGGTTCGCAGGCTAGGGATTGAGTTTTATTGGCTGGAATCAAATTCAGCAACCTGAGCCGCTAGATTGCTGCTGACTCAAAGTCACTTCTCTCGCCTACATCCAGCCCAAAAGCAGCCCGATTGGAGCAGGCACCATCTCACCCCGAAAGTCGAGCAGTTGCACGACCAGCAAGTAGGCAACACTCAGCGCGATCGCGATCGCCCCGGTGATAATCGCCACAAATTTTGACCGTTCCATATCGTTCTCCCGACTGCATCCTCTGTTCACACTATAGCTTTGCTTTGGATGCCAAAGCAGTGTCTGCGACTCAATTTCCACGTCGTCCGAGGCGTATCTACAAAAGCGTGCTAGCGTCAATGGGCAAATGTACGAATCTGCGATCGCGTGAGCGCAGATCCTGAACTAGAACAGCAAAAATTACGGATGTTACCCGTCGGAAGCAAGCGCTAATTTTGCTTCAGTTCCTAAAAATCGCACACAAGTCTACGTATCGATCCGTTTCGATATCCCTTATCAGGAGTAGTGTAATGACGATTTCTGGGGCATCTACTTATTCGTTACAGCCGATTCCACTTAAAGTCTTTAAACCGACAACCAGTTTTACAGCCGCCAACGCAAGAACTATGCTGAACGAATTTAAAGCATGTATGGAGGCTGGGGTGCAATTTATGCTCGTGGATCTGCGAGATGTGCAGTTTATGGACAGTTTTGGTTTAGGGGTGCTGGTTTCGATGCATACCAAACTCAAAATGGCGCACGGCAGGCTAGGTATTTGTAACCTGCACCCCAGTATTACAACCCTGTTCAACTTGTCGGATATGCACAATCTGTTTCAAATTGTGCGCGATCGCGCTGAGTTTGAGCTTGCTTTGTTAGATCGTCGATCCTCGCTTTAGTTCTAGGATTTTGATGGATGGGTGCAACCGGATATGAGTATGATGAACATGAATTTTGCGCCCTTCAACAAATGCTATGGCGAATTCAGGCATTGCAACTACGGAAACCTACTCCGGACAGTCTCCGGTAGTAGAGATCCACGAACTGAATAAAACCTACCGCACTGGGTTTTGGCTCAATCAAAAGGTCACCTCGCTCAAGCCGTGTACGCTCAGCGTGTTGCAAGGTGAAACGTTTGGTCTGCTGGGACCCAATGGGGCAGGTAAAACAACGTTATTGAAAATCTTATTGGGCATTACCCGTCCTTCGGGAGGGCGTGGCTTGCTGCTGGGGCATCCGTTGGGCGATCGCTCGGTCAAGCAACGAGTGGGTTATTTGCCTGAAAATCCTTACTTTTACGATTACTTGACAGGTTGGGAGATGTTGCAATTTACGGCGGGGTTATTTCAAATTCCGCCGAGTGTGCAGCAAAAACGCATTGCTGAGTTGCTCGATCTGGTTGGGTTAGCGCAGTCAGCGGCTAAAGGCAAACAACTGCGGCGCTACTCAAAGGGAATGTTGCAGCGGGTGGGCATGGCTCAAGCATTGATCAACGACCCCGATGTTGTGTTTTTAGACGAGCCGATGTCAGGGCTTGACCCGCTCGGTCGTTACCAAATTCGCGAAATTATCCAGTCCTTAAAGGCGCAGGGCAAAACCATCTTTTTTAACAGCCACATTCTGTCGGATGTCGAGCGACTCTGCGATCGCATTGCCATTCTGGCGCAGGGTGATTTGTTATGCATCGGCGCCCTACAAGACTTGTTAGGCAGCGCTCAGACTTACTCAGTGAAAGTGCGAGGCGGCAACCCAGATGTCTTAAAAAACCGGGTCAGCGATCTGAAATTTGAAGACGGCACCTGGCAGGGACACTTAATGGGCAACCCGCAAGACTTTATTGCTAGCCTCAATTTGATGGGTGCGCAATTGATTGCAATGGAGTTATCGCGCTCTTCCCTTGAGGAATTTTTTGTTGAGCAATTGCGGCAACGGGGTATTCGTGCGAGTGCTTAGCTTAAGAAATTAAGCGGACTATGGCTCGTCAATTACTGACTTGTCGTCCGATCAATTAGCCTTTTGAGTGTACTTAAGGAACTGATTTTGTGAAGTCGTTGCCACTAAACTGATAAAGACAGGCATGATGCACCCGCTTCCTGAATTTCTCAAGTTGGGCAAAATGTGTCACTTCGTAAGTCCTGGGAGAGTCAGTACAGTGTAAGGGCGATCGCCCATGCGAACGGCAAAACGAGGGTTGATGTTGGTGCTACTGGGGCTAGTTATTGCAGCCCTGATTGCGTTCACCCCGATTCGATTTTTATTTGACGAAGGAGAACTGAAGCGCGCGTTAGAAGCGTCTGGCGAGTGGGCAGGATTAATTTACCTGCTAGTCTTTATCGGCGCGACAGTGCTTGGTTTCCCCGGAAATATCATGACCATCGCCGGAGGGGCAGTGTTTGGCATGGTTTGGGGTGTTTGCCTGTCTCAAATTGGGGCAACTGTTGGAGCGATCGGTGCTTATTGGGTGGCTCGGCGCGTCTTGCATGACTGGTTTCAGACTCGGTTTCAGCACTCACGATTATTGCACCGACTGAATCGAGCGATCGCCCACAACCCGATGGGCATTCTTCTAGCAACACGGCTCAGTCCGCTGGCACCGTTTAGCCTGATCAACTTTCTCTATGGGTTGACTCAGATACCACTCAAAACCTATGCCAATGGAACGTTTTGGGGCATTTTGCCACTGACTTTTGTGTATACCTGGCTGGGTGTGAGCGGCAAAGAACTGTTGTCAGGCGGAGAGCGACTCCCGTTTATCGTTGCGCTGAGCTTACTGGGATTGTTAGCCCTGTTGCCGTCTTTGCTGGGGCGATCGCGATCGGTAAGTTAAATCGATTCCAGCATTTTTATCCCTGGGGTAATGTCTTGGCTCATTTTCTTTTGGTTAGCAGAATATCGACTTTGGTGTTAGTAGAAAGTTCCTTCAAACCCTGAATCTGAAAGGATTTGAAACGTTTTTCTCCAGCCAGTTTGATAACTGCCACAGTTTTTCAAAATTTGTCCTGAGCAATCTTTTCTACGCGTGGACTGTCAAAAATAAGCCTGACAAAGGTTGCCCCTTTGAGGCTGTTTAGCTTAAAACCGACAGACCTAAACCTATGAATTTGCGATTGAAAGCGGTTGCCCTTGCAACCCTTGTATTTGGTTCTATGAGTGTTTCGTTACCGGGTCAATCATCCACTTTGTTTAGCAAAGCCGAAATTGACCCAAGTCGCTTTGTGGCAGTAGCATCGCCCTACGCCAACGGTGCGCGGCATCAACTGCTAATTCTTGAGCAAGTTGCTAATACGCGAGCCTGCTGGAGCGAAAGCGGATCTTATCCCACCCGGATCGATCCATTGCTCCTACAGTATGACTTCACCAACATCTGCGGTCGCAGTACCGATAGCAACGGCTACTCGATTCGAATGGCAGACCGAGATTTAGGTGTTCAGTATAGTTTACGTGTCGTTGAGCGCGGCGGCGAACTGCGGCTGGTTGGTGTTCCTCTGTTTAATCGAACCTTACCGGAATTAGAAATCGGGCGGACGTATGGTGTGACGAATGGATTTGCCAAGATCTTTTTGAACTCAGGTTGGCGGATGACGCGCCGAACCTATAACGGGCAAGCTGTTGGGCATGTGTACTTGACCAACGATCGCAGTTTAGAGAGTGTGGTTGCGGCTCTACCCAAACCCACGACTCCAACCACTCCAACGACTCCGACACGCCCTGTTACCCCACGACCAACTCAACCTCCCACATCATCGCGGCCTCAACCTTTGCCCCCACCGCCGAATGTGAATCCTGCGCCGGTGAACCCTGCACCGAGTCGTCCGGTGTTTAGACCCGGAGCCGGAGATTACGTGGTGCCGACCATCATTATTGAGCAGTAGCAAAATCAAGGCTACGCCAGTCAAACGTTGTCGATCCCTAAAATCTCAGACTTCTGGGGATCTCGGTCGAGTCTCATAGTTTCTAAACAAAAACCCTGGCTGTTGAGATCGCGCTTCTCACCAGGGTTTCTTTTATGTGGCTGTTTGATAATAGGGAGCGATCGCTGGCAAGCTTGCTCCCATACAACTACTTCTGCTCAGGTGGGACTAACTTGTCCCAAGCGGCTTTGGCAGCTTCAGAAAGACGATGTCCAAAGTCCTCAACTTCTTTGACAACTGTGTGCCAGTTTGATTCGGCATCTTGTTGAAGTTGCTGCACCGACTGCTCAATTTGGTGCGGTTCAATCAGTTGGGTTTGTTCGATCGCCTCGCGGGCTTGTCGCACGGCATTGAGATACGTTTCTCGCGTTAAATCACCTGCCGCTTGAATTTCAGATAAAGCTCGTTTCCGAATTGCATCAATCAAAGCTGCCGTCTCTTGCCGCACATCATCCGTTTGCGTTGGAGTCGGTTGAATTTCTTCTGGGGGAGAAACAATCATCGAAGACTCTTGATCTAGATCAGTCATAGTATGCCTCACCAGCTTTTTAACGCCGATTGAACGAATTTTGCTACTCAACTATTCAGGTAGAGCTTCACCAGCCAAGCCCATTCTTAAATAACCAGCAGCCAAAGAAGAGAAGGATATGGGTAGGCTCTCGGCGAGTGCAAAACCTGCTCAGAACCTACCTGTCTAACTTCAGGATAGCTATGCCGCAGAGATGCTGGTCATTTCCTGTTCAAGTTGTAACAAGCGTTCAATCCGTTTCTGGGTGGGTGGGTGAGTTGAAAACAGGCTTGTCAAACCTTCACCAGCAAACGAATTAATGATTAACAGCGGCTCGAAGGCAGGGTTAGCTTGTACCGACATCCGTTGCGCACCCACTTCTAACTTTTGCAGGGCGCTAGCCAGTCCACGCGGATTGTTGGTCAGACGAGCAGCCCCGGCATCAGCTTCAAACTCACGGGTGCGAGAGATCGTCATTTGGATCAGACTTGCAGCCAGAGGTGCCAGGAACATTGCCAACAACAGACCAATCGGGTTAGGCCCACGGCGATCGTCAGAACTGCCACCAAAGGCCATGCCATAACTGGCCCACTGCGCCATATAAGCTAACTGTGAAATTGCCCCGGCGATCGTAGCTGCCACCGCTTGAGTCAATGTATCGCGGTTGATCACGTGAGTTAACTCGTGGGCAATTACCCCTTCTAACTCGTCGGTAGTGAGCATATTCACAATGCCCTCGGTCACAGCAACGGCAGCATGTTGCGGGTCACGTCCAGTTGCAAAAGCATTGGCTGCTTGCCCCGGCACGACGTAGAGTGCAGGAGTGGGAATATTTGCCTTTTGGCTCAGCCGCTCTAGCATTTGATAAAGCTCAGGCGCTTGCTCAGGACTGACAGGTTGAGCTTGGTAAGCGCTCAACGCAATCTTGTCTGAGAAATACCAGGAACCCAAATTCATTACGGCCGCCATAACGATGCCAATGATAATGCCGCTGGTGCCACCCACAATAAAGTAGCCAATTCCAACGAGCAAAGCACTGAGCAAACTGAGCAAGCCGAGGGTTTTGATCTGATTCATACCCTAGTCTCCTTCTAAATAACCGCTGTTATGAAAGTGCGGCTTTTTCTTCCTTCGATAATAGTGAAGTTTTTTCTTTCTTCATATTAAGGAATCTGTGTTTTTAGACGGGTGAAGAAACCGAACAGAAGCGTTAGGGAAATATCACGATGCTAAAAATAATTTATTCATTCCATCATTCTTTGCATCAATTTATCCTTCCATCAAGCTTTAATAAAGTACCTGAAATGGGTGAGGCAAGTGTTGTAGCGATCGCCACTATCTTTGCGATTCTCACCATGTCACGTTCTCGCTTTTGGAAGCTCATCCTCGGTTTATATGCCTGTCTCTTCTGCGTCATTTTGGTGTTGGCCTACACAGGGCAACTCCCCGCATTCTTAACCACAAACGACAAGTTGGGGCATCTGGTGCTGTATGCGATCGCGACTTTTGTTGGGCATACCGTGTTGCGATCGCGCAAACTCAAACTCGGAAACTGGCTTTTACCTGCTTTTCCCTTTGGGTTTGGCCTTTTCACTCTGGTCGAAGAATGCATTCAGTCTCAATCTCCTAATCGCAGTTTTGATGGCGTTGATCTGATTGCGAGTTTTGTGGGAATTGCTTTTGGTTATTGGCTGGTAGAACGGCAGCAGAAAAAGTCGTGAACGGTTAAGGAGCCTGGTTGTAAGGAGTGAGCAATGCTAAACTCCGTTGAAACAATTCCATTTGATTCAATTCCTGTCCCCTAACACGAGCGCTCAATGTCTCGCAAATGTAGATCCAAAGCTTCGACGGAGACTTGAATTTCACGCACCGATAGCGCTAGAGAAATAATCATCAAGATCAAGCTAATTGCAAAAATCATTTCTCCCAGTCGGTGTTGACCCGCAAACAGGACAAACATGCAAACCACGCATAGCAAGAAGCTACTGACACCGAAGGCTTGCATCTGTTGCACCAGTCGTACCCGATAACGCAAGCTTGAAATCTCTCGGAGCAGCAGGGTACTCGGCTCTGATTTGTGGGTGGCGTGCAATTGGCGAATCACCGTGGCCAGGGTGAGAAACCGATTGGTGTAAGCCAGCAGCAATAACGAAATCGCAGGAAACAACAGAGCGGGGGTTGTGAGCGTTAGTTCCATAAGCAATCGGGCAAAATCAAAGGGTGATCAGCAGGCAATACCCCTCCTATGATTCATTGAATTCTGGAATGAACTTGAGAAACCCACGTTCTTTTAAGCATGCCAAAAGCGTTATTTAGCAACTGACTGTTTGGAAAGAAATTTTTTATTTTAGAGCCAATTTTCGGAATCGATTCTATTAAAAATTAGTCTCACTTGAGTCTCAGAATGGTTGTGATTGAGTCTTTTGAGGTGAGGCTTGAAAAGCTTGCTGGGAAAGGGTTTGCCGGATGGAAAATCCCCCTCTCAAAACGGTGGGGCGGTGATACAATAGAAAAGCTAATATGCCTTCCCATTTAGTGTGGGTAAACTTTGGCTCGAATCAGGTTATTAGCTGCAATCTGAACACTTGGAGTTGTTGACTGTATGACCTTTTCCCAGGATTCGCCCCAGGATCGGATTATCCCGACAGATCTGAGTAACGAGATGTCCCGATCCTACCTGGAATACGCCATGAGCGTGATTGTGGGGCGGGCGTTACCCGATGCGCGAGATGGTTTGAAGCCAGTGCATCGCCGCATTCTTTACGCAATGCATGAGTTGGGGTTAAGCCCCGATCGCCCTTTCCGAAAATGCGCCCGTGTTGTCGGGGACGTGATCGGTAAATATCATCCACATGGCGACCAGGCCGTTTATGATGCCCTGGTGCGAATGGCGCAAGACTTTTCAATGCGATCTCCCCTGGTTGATGGACACGGCAACTTTGGCTCAGTAGACAATGACCCCCCAGCAGCCATGCGATACACTGAGTGTCGCTTGCGGCCCGTCACCACTGAGGGGATGCTGCAAGACATTGAAGCTGAGACGGTTGATTTTGTAGCGAACTACGACGGCTCACAGCAAGAGCCAACGGTGCTTCCGGCTCGTTTTCCCCAACTGCTGCTCAACGGCTCATCGGGTATTGCTGTGGGGATGGCGACCAACATTCCACCCCATAACTTGGGTGAAGTGATTGACGGGTTGACTGCATTGATTCACAACCCAGAGCTGACCGATCTGGAGTTGATGCAATACATTCCGGGACCTGACTTCCCGACCGGGGCGCAGATTCTTGGGCGCAGTGGCATTCGTGATGCTTACACAACAGGGCGCGGCTCGGTTGTAATGCGTGGGGTTGCGTCGATCGAAACGATTGAGCATCGAGGCCGCCCGGACCGCGAAGCAATTATCGTGACTGAGTTGCCCTACCAAACCAATAAAGCGGCGCTGATCGAAAGGATCGCCGAAATGGTGAACGATAAGCGTCTGGAAGGGATTTCAGATATTCGGGATGAGAGCGATCGCGACGGGATGCGGATCGTGATTGAGCTGAAGCGCGATGCCTACCCGCGAGTGGTGCTCAACAACCTCTACAAGCAAACGCCATTGCAAGCCAACTTTGGGGCCAACATGGTGGCATTGGTGAATGGCGAACCGCAACTCCTGACCCTCAGAGACTTTTTGAGCGTCTTTCTAGAGTTTCGTGTTGAAGCCATTACACGACGAACCCAGTACTTCCTCCGCAAAGCCGAAGAACGCGACCATTTGTTGCAAGGTTTGTTGATTGCGCTGGCTAACCTTGATGAAATCATTCACTTGATTCGTCATGCGGCTGACACACCCACTGCCAAGCAAGAGTTGATGAGCCGCTATGAGCTATCAGAAGCTCAGGCAGATGCGATTCTGCAAATGCAACTGCGTCGTTTGACTGCGCTGGAAGCGGAAAAGATTCGCCAGGAGCACGAAGAGTTGCAGGCGCAGATCGCTGACTATCAAGATATTTTGGCGCGGCGTGAGCGCATTCTCGACATGATTGTTGAGGAAGTCACACAGATTAAGACGAAGCACGCGACCCCTCGTCGCACGGTGATTGAGCAATCAGAAGACGATTTGGCAGATGCCGACCTGATTGCCAACGAGCGCGCGGTGATCTTGCTGACCGAGCAAGGCTACCTGAAGCGGATGCCCGTTAACACCTTTGAAGCGCAGAGTCGGGCGACCAAGGGTAAAGCGGGTGCCCGTATGAAGGAAGATGATGCGGTGGAGTTGTTCCTCACGTGTCATGACCACGATAGCGTCTTGTTCTTTAGCGATCGCGGGGTGGTCTATTGCCTGCGGGCCTACCAGATTCCGGTTGGGTCGCGCACATCACGGGGCACACCGATCGTGCAATTGCTGCCAATCCCGGTGAATGAAAAGATTACGTCGATCATCCCGGTGACTGAGTTTACCGAAGACGAATATCTAGTCATGTTGACCCGCAACGGTTACATCAAGAAGACAGCACTGGCGGCGTTTGGCAACATTCGCTCAAACGGTCTGATCGCGATTTCCTTAGAGGAAGGCGACCAACTCCGTTGGGTGCGGCGGGCACGCGAGCAAGACACCATTTTGATTGGGTCGAGCTTGGGTAAGTCGATTCACTTCCGGGCGAACCACGAGCAACTGCGTCCGTTAGGGCGGGCAACCCGTGGCGTACGAGCGATGAACCTGCGCGAAAGCGACAGCCTCGTGGGGATGGATATTCTACCCAGCCAAATTGTGGCTGACTTAGAGCAAGAACTCGAATCGGCCAGTGTTAGTGATGAGGATACGACTGAAACCGCAACTAGCCTTGGCCCCTGGGCGTTGATTGTGACAAACGGAGGCTATGGGAAGCGGGTGCCTGTATCTCAGTTCCGCTTGCAAAACCGAGCCGGGATGGGGATCGTGGCGATCAAGTTCCGAAAGGCGGGCGATCGCATGGCGGCTTTACGCATTGTCGGCGAAGAAGACGAACTGATGATGATTACCAACCGGGGCATTATCATTCGTCAGGCGGTCAATGCGATCTCGTCTCAGTCACGAGCAGCGACGGGGGTGCGGGTGCAACGCCTCGACGAAGACGATGCGATCGCGGCAGTTGCCCTTGTGCCACGCTCAACCGAAGAAGCGGCAGCTTTAGAGGATGAGGAAATAGACGAAGAATAGGCGATCGCAACTTAAAACAGACTGGATTTGATTTTTTGTTAACGGAGGGTGAAATCATCCTCCGTTAATTTTTTTAGCGTGGCGTTCTCAGTAATCCTCGGCAAACCTCGTTGGGCGCGCCTTTCGTGGTGATTTTAAGCACTTCACCGATCTCTGACGTAGGTAACTGAAATGCCGCAAACATTCGAGTTGTGTGAGGTATTCTGGATGAAGTCAAACCAGGGATTTAGGTTGGATATTGCAATGAAGCTGGCAGCACGAGTGAGTCACGTTACGCCGTCAATGACTTTGGCGATCGCCGCAAAAGCCAAAGCGCTGAAGGCAGAAGGCATTGATGTCTGTAGTTTTACAACAGGGGAGCCAGATTTTGACACCCCCGCTCATATCTCGGCGGCTGCAAAGCAAGCTCTCGATGAAGGCAAGACCAAATACGGTCCGGCGGCAGGTGAGCCAAAACTGCGAGAAGCGATCGCCCTCAAACTACAAAACGAAAACGGGCTTTGCTACGGAGCAGAAAACGTCATTGTTACCAACGGTGGCAAGCAATCGCTTTATAACTTGATGCAGGTGGCAATCGAGCCGGGTGATGAAGTGATTATTCCAGTACCATACTGGTTGAGCTACCCAGAGATGGTGACTCTAGCGGGTGGAACTTCAGTCTTCATTCAAACCACAGCCGAAAACGATTACAAAATTACACCCCAACAACTCCGGCAGGCAGTTACACCTAAGACGAAGTTCTTAATGCTCAACTCGCCATCGAACCCAACGGGGATGGTTTACTCACCCGACGAAATTCGAGCGATCGCGGATGTCGTGGTTGAGACAGGCATCTACGTTGTGTCTGACGAGATTTATGAAAAGCTGCTTTACGACGGTGCTAAGCATTTTAGTATTGGGGCTGCCAGTCCAGAAGTGTTTGACCGCACGATTACCAGCAACGGATTTGCGAAAGGCTACTCCATGACAGGTTGGCGGGTTGGGTACCTGGCCGGGCCAGTGGAAGTGATCAAAGCAGCATCTGCCCTGCAGGGGCACAGCACTTCTAACGTCTGTACTTTTGCTCAGTACGGTGCGCTGGCGGCTCTGCAAGGGTCGCAAGCACCCGTCGAAGAAATGCGACTGGCGTTTGCCGAGCGCCGAAAGTACATGTTAGAAGCGCTCAAGTCGATTCCCGGTTTGAGCTGTGTCAAGCCCGATGGAGCCTTCTATCTCTTCCCCGATATCAGTCAAACGGGGCTAAAGTCGCTCGATTTTTGTGCAGCGCTCCTCGAAGAACAGCAAGTCGCTGCCATTCCTGGAATTGCCTTTGGCGCAGACGACAACATTCGTCTCTCCTACGCAACGGATATGGAAACTATCAAAAAAGGCTTAGAGCGCTTAGAAAAATTCGTGCGATCGCGCGCCTAGTTTTTTTTAGACGAGGTTTCAGAAACTCTCGGAAGCCCTACCCTAGAAGTGGTACGGCTCAATTTTTTATGCTCACTTCAATACCAAGTGTTCGCGTGCTTCATCGTAAAGAGATGTACCTGTACTTCCCGTAATTACTTTTTTATTCCCTGCTAAACCGATCGCCGAGTTTGAAAGTCTACCAAATTTTCCACGGCTTCATAAGCGACATCAACACTGGTCACAACCGCTCCTGGAGAACCCATATAGCACCAACGCAGCATCGCCTCAATATCCGCGCGATCGCCTTCAAATACGGCCTCCACTCGTCCATCTTGCAAGTTGCGCACCCAACCCGCTAAGTTTGCCTGACGCGCAGTCTGCTCGGTATGGTAGCGATAACCAACGCCTTGCACTCTGCCTGAAATCCACACATGGGCGCGAATTTTTTCCATAGAGCAGTTCCAGATGATTTGTGAAATGAGAGAAGCGTTGTGAATAGGTTTCCGAAGCAAAACTTTTCACAACCCAACGAGAATCGCGATGTAAGACGAGCCGCTTAGAACTGCTTTAGTTTAATATTGGTTGCCTGATTTGCGGTGGTTAACAGCTGTCACCCCGGCTAAATCAAAAACGCGACCGTTATTGACCGTTGCATAGATCAGCCAGTGATCGCCACACTCCATCCGCGTTTGCACCGTACACTCCAGGTAAGAGAGCGCTTCGGTGAGAATGAGGCAGCCTGTTTCGCTTGGCTCAGTTGCCAGAGTTGCAAACGGATCTTCCGTCGGCAGAAATGAGCGCAGGAAGTGGCGCCGTAAAGGGCTACCCTCTTTGAGAATATTGAGGACAAAATGTTCGCCGGGATTTGCCAAAAACTCGGCATTGCCATATTGCGCGATCGCGATGGTGATACCCGGTGGCGTAAAGCTTGCCTGTGAAACCCAGGAGGTCAACACCGCTAAGTTTTGGTTGCCTTTTTTAGCAGTTACAACGCAGAGTGAGCCAGTGACACGACCCACTGCTTGTCCGGTGCGATCGGTTTGGGCTTCGGCAATAAACTGGCGCGGGGTGGCAACCTTACGCGCTTTTTTGAGCGCAAAGACAAACTCGTTGCCAGCAGCTTCACACTGTTGCAACACCGCTTCAGTTGGTTTGAACTTGACCCGCAACGTTTCAAAACCTAAGCGATAACCGGCATCCTGCAATTTGCTTTCTAGGATATCAACCGCTTCCCCACTCCAACCGTAGGAGCCAAACACACCTGCAACTTTCGTTTGTGCTGCTGTTGAGAGAATCACCCCCAATGCGGTTTGAATCTGCACCGGAGCATGTCCCCCCAAAGTTGGCGAACCAATTACAAAACCATCGCAGGTCGCGATCGCCCGTTCAATTTCAGCGGGGTCAGCAAACTCACAGTTGATCGCCTGCACCGCTGCACCTGCACTGCGAATCCCCTGCGCGATCGCCTGGGCCATGGTGGCTGTGTTGCCGTAGGCCGAAGCGTAGAGCAATGCTACGGAAAAGTCTTGATCTTGCTGCTCAGCGCACCATTGTTGATAGTCCAGCGTTAAGCGACTGAGGCTGTGCCGCACAATGGGGCCGTGGCTCGGTGCATAAATTTTTGCTTTGGCGCTACCTAATTTATTAATAGCGGCTTCCACCTGCGTTGCTTGGGCGGCGTGAATACAGTCAAAGTAGTAGCGGCGATCGTCTTGCAGGTCGCGCCAATGCTCATCAAACACCGCTTCGCCGCAAATGTGTGCCCCAAATAGCTTGTCAGTAAACAAAATTTGGGTGGCCGGATCGTAGGTGATCAACGCATCCGGTAAGCGTGGAGTCGGCACAAAGAAGAATTGCAGGTCATGCCCATCACCGAGATCCAGGCGATCGCCATCTCGTACAATGCGCAATTTCAATGTGCGGTCGGCGGCATACTGAATCCCTAACTCAACGGCTTCGTCAGCATGGGCTGAGGTTGCGCTCGCGCTTTCTTCGCTGAGTAAGGATTGCAACGCGATCGCCCCCGGTTTTGAACAAACGACCGTCGCGTAAGGCGCAAGTTCTAATAACCGTTTGAGCGTTGCAACCCGGTTGGGGTTAACGTGGCTAATGATGATGTAACTCAGTCGTTGATAGTACTGATGGAGTTGCAACTCATCTAAAAACAGATCGGTAAATGACTCCCCCGGTGGGTCAATTAATGCTGTTTCTTGCGCTTGAATCAGGTAAGAATTAGCCGTTGTACCTTTTTGTCGCGCGTATTCAATCTCAAATTTGAGCCGTTCCCAAGTTCGCGATCGCAATACGAGGGTATTGCTTCCCACTTGAGCAACCTGCACGTCTCGAGGTTGTTTGAGCGTTTTAACGGGTTCAGATAGAGAAGACATAGCTCATTGAAATTGCGCCTATAGGAGCACGATAACACTGTTAAAGGTGCAACTTGCCGCGATCGCGACGAGACTCCTCTCAAAATTTTCAATCGAAGCGATAAGCGGACTTTAAACTTTGTAGGTGAAGAGATTTGCTAGCGTCGAGGCGGTTGGCGATCGCTGAGTCTTTGGGTTGCTTCTCTCTTCTCTAGTTAAGAATCTAGCTCAGAGCAACGCGGTTGCTAAGTTTAGCTTCCCAGGCGATCGCTCTATTCAAAATAGCTATGGGAAATAGCGATAAAACTCTCGACGATGTAAAACTCTTACTACTTCTAACGTATCTTTATTTAGCTCAAGTCCAATCCGATAATCACCGACTCGAATACGATATTGATTTGTTGTACCTACCAGAGCTTTAACCCCAGACAAATCTTGCAGAGATTGAGCTTCTGGTAGAGCTATGAAAATAAGATCGTAAATCTGTTGATATACGGGCTGATTTTTTAGCCTCTTCAAGTCTTTTAAGAAAAGCTTCCGGTATTCGACCTTCAATCATCGTCCTCCGCTTCCAAAAACTCGATTGCCTCTTGCCGATTTAGCAAAGGTGTTTCTCTAGCTTCTTCCATTGCTTTACTCAAGCAATAGTCTTCTAACCCTTCAGCAAGCTCCTCAAGAGAGCCGTTCGCTTGAGGCAACAGTTTTCTCCACAACTCAATGGGGATAACAACCGCTTTAGGATTACCTTCGGAGTCTGTAAGATATTCGATCGCAAGATTGGTCACGATTTTTCTCCTTGATGCTCTACGGTGTCGGGCATTTGCTGGATGATCTCCATCACGCGAACGCTAGCGGTACAGACCCGTTGCAACAGGTCGATGACGTGTTCTTTGTAGTCGGCAAATTTATAGGTGTCGAAGAGTTGGGCGATCGCAGAAGTTTTAGTCTTCTTCTTTTTGTGCTGAGCAAGCATTCATTTCAAAATAGCGCAGTTTCTCAGGCGATCAGGTTGAGCCACTCTCTGACTCCAAAAGCTTCAGCAGTTCAGGTTCAGTTAGCTGAGCCACACCCAGTTCTTGAGCCTTTTGCAACTTCGAGCCAGCCTCTTCGCCCACAACCACGTAGTCGGTTTTCTTACTGACAGAATCGGTCACTTTTCCTCCCGCCGCTTGAATCATCGCCTTCGCTTCATCTCGCTTCAGGGTTGGCAGCGTCCCTGTGATCACAAAGGTTTTACCTGTGAGTGCCGTGGCTTCGGTAGCAGTTGGAGGGGTTGTCCCTTCGAGTTGAAGACCCGCCGCTTGCAAGCGTTGGATCAGCGCTTGGTTGCCAGGATTCTGAAACCACTCGTGAATTGAGGCTGCGATCGTCTCACCAATTCCATAGGTGGCAGCAATATCGCTGATTTGAGCTTGTGCCAGAGCTTCCACAGAAGGAAATACCTGGGTAATCACTTGGGCATTGACACTGCCCACATGCCGAATCCCTAAACCGTACAGTACACGTGCCCAGGGCTGTTGTTTCGAATCCGCGATCGCGCCAACTAACTTCTCGGCTGACTTTTTGCCCATCCGTTCCAGGTGCAACAGGCTTTCGACGGTTAATCCATAAAGATCGGCGACAGAGCGTACCAGACCTGTATCAACCAGTTGCAACACCAGCTTTTCACCTAAGCCATTAATGTCGAGAGCATCGCGCGATGACCAGTGAATCAACGCCCCTCGCACGATCGCGGGACAGGAGGTGTTAATGCAACGAGTCACTGCTTCATCTTCAGGTTTGACCAGCGGTTGGCCACATTCAGGGCAATGGGTTGGCATCTGGTAAGACTGGGCCGTGTCTGGGCGTAACTCATACAGCACCCGCACCACTTCAGGAATAATTTCACCAGCCTTTCGCACAATCACCGTATCACCCAGGTGAATATCAAGTTCACGGATGCGATCGCTATTGTGCAGCGTCGCACGAGAAACGGTTGTGCCAGCCAGCTCAACGGGCTTCATCTCCGCAACAGGGGTAACCGCTCCGGTGCGTCCCACTTGAGTGACAATGCGTTCAACAATTGTGGGGGCCTCTTCGGCGGGATACTTGAGTGCGATCGCCCAACGTGGAAACTTTTGGGTAAAGCCAAGCTGAGTTTGCAGGGCGAGCGAGTTGAGCTTCACAACAACACCATCGGTCAAGTAAGACAGGGTTGTGCGCTGGGTAGACCACTGATCACAGTAAGCTTGCACGGCTTCTAAATTAGGGCAGAGCGATCGCTCAGGGTTGACGCGAAATCCCATCTGTTTCAATAACTCCAGCGCATCCCACTGGGTTTGCAGCGGTGTTATGCGGTTAGTGCCACCTTCGGGTAGGTGCAACGTGTAGGCGAAAAAGTCTAACTTGCGCTTTGCTACCACTTTTGAGTCGAGTTGCCGCAGGGTACCTGCTGCCGCATTGCGCGGATTGGCAAACAACGCCTCCCCAGCGAGCGATCGCTCCTGATTGATCTGCTCAAACACATCGAGCGGTAAAAATGCCTCCCCTCGAATCTCCACAATCGGGGGTGGATCAGGCAAATTTAGCCGCAGCGGAATGGAGCGAATCGTCTTGACATTTTGTGTGATTTCTTCGCCTTCAACGCCATCACCCCGGGTCGCACCCCTGACCAGCACGCCATTCTCGTAGGTGAGGGCAAGCGCATTGCCATCTATCTTTAACTCGCAGACGTAGTCATACGCCTTTGCCTCAGGCGCCACCCGCCGCCAACGTTCCTCCCAGCGCACCAGGTCTTCTGCCCCAAAGGCGTTCTCTAAGCTGTAAAGCGGAATGTTGTGCCGCACCGAGGTAAACTTGCTGGCCGGACGCTCACCCACACGCTGGGTCGGGCTATCAGGCCGAATCAGACTTGGATGCTGGCGCTCCAGGTTCAACAGCTCATGATAAAGCTGGTCGTAAACCGAGTCCTCCATAATGGGATCATCCAGCACGTAATAGGCATAGCTGGCCTTTTGTAGAAGCTGGTTGAGTTCTTCGACTCGCTGCACAATAGCCGCATCGGGTACTCCCAGGGTCAGTTGCTCTGCCGCATCAGTCATGGCGATCGCGTTCCTTCATTTCTCAACATAGTTTACCGAGCAAACCGTTTGTCTGTGGAGCATTTCGGCTTCAATCAACCAACTTTCGCACAAACCTAAACAAACTCGCACCCGCTTCAGATTGTCAGAAAATTGCCTGTAGAATGAGTTGCTATCCTACACTTCTCAAATTTCTATGACGGTCGAGCAAAAGGTTGACCAGGCCACTAGCAATATCGAAATCCTGATTGATCAGGTCGGAAGATTGACCGAAAGTATTGCCGAGATGCGATTTGCGATCGTGGAAGGCTTTGCTGAGACTCGCCGTGAAATGGCAGAAGGCTTTGCTGAGACTCGCCGTGAAATGGCAGAAGGGTTCGCTGAGACTCGTCGTGAAATGGCAGAAGGCTTTGCTGAGACTCGTCGTGAGATTTCAGAAGGTTTTGCGGAAATGAGACAAGCCTCAAATGAACGTTTAGCGCAATTAGAAGCTGTCGTTGACCGACAAGCGATCGTCGCTGAGCGGTTGGCTGCTACGGTTGAACGCCAAGCCCAATTGATGGAGCGGATGTTTAGCGATCGCCCTTAAGGCAGGCCAACCCCTTCAACAAAAAGAGGGAAAGAGCGATCGCCCTTCCCCTCCTTTAACGAATAAAAATCAGTCTTACTTCACTAACGCCTTCACCTTGTTCATAATGCCGACGGGGTCGATGCCCTGGTAGGGGTGGTGCTCCCATAAGCCGCCGCAGCCTTCTTCATGGGTACCGAGGTAAGCATACTTAGGCGCATAGCCACGCTCCAGCAACCAGGTGCCAAAGCGACTCCCCAGACCAGTCTTGCGGTTAAAGCACTCAGCCACCAACACGAAAGGTGCTTTACCTAATTTCGCCATCATCTCTTCATCGACAACGTTTAATGTTGGCTTATTGATCAAACCAACATCAATCCCTTCCTGCTTCAAACGCTCAACGGCATCTAAGGCACGATAGAGTGTGTCGCCAAAGCTGACGATGTAGCCAGCCGTTCCTTCGCGCACGACCTCATCTTTGCCAGGGGTAAACTGATAGCCAGCCCCATACAGCTCGTTACCACTTGCATCAAGTAAGATTGGGGTCTTCGAGCGGGTTGAGAAGACAAAACGTAGCCCTTCATTAAAGAAGATCGACTCAACACAGGCTTTCATTTGATGAGCGTCGGCTGGGAAGTAGAGTTTGGTGTCGTAACCATCATCTAGCCCATTATCCGCAAACATGTTGTTGAGGCCGAAGTGGCAGGTGTTGTCTGCCATATCATCAATCCCAGAGTGGGAGAAGTGGCAGAGCAGGTTGGAGTAGTTCAACCGGGCCATCGTGATTTCTGAAATGCACATTTCGAGGAAAGCAGCGAAGGTGGCGAAGATCCCTTGCTTACCTTTTGCCATGCCAAAACCCGCGGCGGCGGAGATGTTACCGCGCTCCATAATCCCCGAGGGAATAAACACCTCAGGATGAGCGTCGTGAATCTTCTTCAAGCCACAAGAGCCTTCCAGGTCGCTATCGATGACAAGTACGCTCTCTTTGCGTTCTGTTTCCGACATTTTGCCGAGAATGCTGACGACGGCATCGCCAAAGACGTTGCGGTTAGAATCCCAGGTTTCACTAATGCCCAAGAAGGTATAAGTATTCTTAGGTTTCTGAATGTTATTGATGTAGTGGATCGCCGCCTGATACCCCCGCTTCTCTAGATAAGGGATAGCGAGCTTGACCGAAATCACATCGTGACCGTGGTTTGATCCTTCTAAACCATCAATGCCGGGGCACATGGGGCGCTTACAAATCACCGCGATCGCACCAGGTGTATTCACCGCTTCGCAGATAGCAGCGTACAGCGCATCAATATCTTCACCATTGACTTCGATGACCTTGACGCCATGACCTTCTAAGGTTCTCTTCACGCTGTAGCCAGGCAGATACTGAGACGGGTGCCCCGCGATCGTCACATCGTTGTCATCAATGATCAACTTGACATCGAGATGCTGAGCCACTGCGAGCCGAGCCGCTTCAGCGTCGTTTCCTTCTTGCTGAGAACCGTCAGAACCAAGACAAAAGACAGTCTTGCCAGGGTTAGCCAGTGCAACCCCGTTCACATAAGGCCACATGTGACCCAAACGACCAGAGCTAAACTCAACACCGGGGGTCAAGCCCAACTCTGGGTGACCTGGCAGTTTAGAGTTTGCTTCGCGATAGTGCATCAACTGCTCGGCAGGCATGTGTCCGCGCAGGACGGACATCAGGTATTGAGTGCCAACCCGGTGCCCAGCTTCATCAAAAAAGGTCGGCACAAACTTGTCAGGGTTCCCCCGAAACAGCGCATCTAAAATCATGACTTCAGGCACTGTGTCATAGGGACCGCCTGTATGACCACCAACACCCCGGGCTGCACCTGTCACAGTGAAAAAGACGATCGCATCGCGGCAAAGCTGAATGTTGTGCTCTAGATCTGCCCGTTGCTCATCCGTCAAAGTGGGTTGAGAAGGATCGAGTACAAGCGGCTTGTAGGTACTGAGGTCGATCGGAAAGGTTTCTGTCGTTGTCATAACTCGAAATTCCTGCTTAGTGGAGAGCAAAAAGGCAAAGTGCCCAGGTCAGAACAGTTACCACGTGCGATCGCGGTGAACCGCTGTTTGAGAGTGTATCTCGCTTCAGGATACCGAACTCTGTTATCTCCATAACAGAGTCATTTAAAGTGATGAACTGATTTAGAGACGACGGACTTCATCAGAATAAAGACTTTGACTACTAAATCAGCAAATCTTAGTAGAGATGTTTTTACCCTTCGTGGATTGATCCATCAGCCATTGTTGTACCGCTAAGAGTGGCACCACTTAAATTGGCGCTGCTCGTTTCGGCATTCACAAGATTGGCATTCGTCAGGTTGGCAAAGCGCAGGTCAGCCCGACCTAAATAAGCTTCAACCAGCATCGCCTCTTCTAACTCTGCCCAACGCAAATCCGCTCGACTTAAATCAGCCCGATTGAGTCTGGCCTGCTTCAGTTTTGCCCGCACTAAAATAGCTCGGCTTAACTTCGCGTCAGTGAGATTGGCGATCGAGAGATTCGCTTGAGTCAGGTTAGCTTCACTAAAGTCAGCCCGTTGTAGTTTACCATCAAACAAATCTGCACTTGTCAAGTCAGCCGATTCTAGGCGAGCATCTGTTAAGAATGCGCCTCGGAAGCTTGCACCAAGCAGGTTTGCGCTGTTTAAATTAGCTTCATGTAGATTCGCTTCTTGTAAATTCGCTCCCCGCAAATCCGCTTTTGACAAATCAGCTCCAGATAAATTCGCGCCTCGCAAATCCGCATTGCGCAAGTTAGCGCCTCTTAAATCTGCCCCTTCATAAACCCGCCGCTCAAACCGCAAGTTTGCCCCGCGCAGGCACGCACCTTGCAAATTCGCTCCAGCTAATTTCACTTCGCGCAAGTCAGTGCTGATCAGATTGGCATCCAATAGGTTTGCTAGAGATAAGTTGGCATAGCGCAAGTCAGCTCCATAGAGAACAGCTCCGTGCAGGTCAGCATCTTGCAAATTTGTGTGCAACAGGTCGGCTTGACTCAGGTTCGCACCACATAAACGGGCTTTTGTTAGGTTGGCATGGCTGAAGTTGGCCCGGTTGAGATACGAAAAGACGAAAAGAGCGCCTGATAAATCACATTCTTGGAAATCAACGCCGATTAGATCAGTACCCGAAAAATCAGTGCCAGCAAGGCTCTCACCCCGAAAGTTGGTTTCTCCAGCTTCATACCGCAGTAGTAAATCACTCAGCTCCATTGTTTGCTACGCCTGGATCAGAAGGAGGATTTGAAGAAACAAGCCAATCAGAAGTTGCGATCGCCTCCGACACAGGCGGAACATCTGGCTGGGTTTTGCCTGACAGGTCGGCTACATCAGGATTACTGTAACGGTTTGCCAGTTGACACGTCATCTCGTCAAGCCCTTGTAGTGCCGTTGGTGTGCTTTCTGCCATACGCGTTTCGGAGTTGTCAACCGGGGTAATATCCGTATCCTCGACGAGGGGGGGCACTGTTACAGGAATGCTGCCATGCACGTAGAAAAACCGGAGAGACTTGATCAGGCGAGTTGCCGTGTGGACGTACTCATCTGGATTGGGCTGCTTTCTAGCGGCGCGATAGAGCAAATCTTCTAAATCAGTATAGGAGCGGCACTGGTTTAGGGTTTCACGTAAAAGACCATCTAAATCAATCGCTTTTAGATTGAGCCAGTCTTGATAAGAGAATGTGAATTCACCTCGCAGGGCAGAAAATAGCAGAATCTTGGCACAGAGAGGATTCGCATTTCGCATGATGTCGAGGCGCGCATCAAACAAGCTAAACAATGGCTCTGCGACAGGAGTTTGATGGCTGCCTGCGGGCTGAGTGGCGGACATTTCTGCCACCGAGGATTCTGCTGCTGGAGGGGGTGCCTCAGCTGGAGCCGCTGGTAGTTCGTAGCCAGGGTAGAGCGGTGTCATGTGGCGCAGAATGGTATGCGCGATCGCCCCATATTCTGCTGGTTTGCTCAAGGTTCTCACGACCGACCCCAGAGCTTCTTCAAGCTGCTTACCCGCTGGGGCAATTTGGTAAAGTTGCCGCACTAAGCTCTCAGTATTGAGATTGTTAAGGGCTGAAGCATTGTTTTCCCAACGGCGATCGCATAGATAGAGCATCAGCTTTTTGATCCGCAGCAGGTTTTGCTCTTGCTCTAATGCCGTACCCACTTCTCGGCAAATCTGACTTGGATCTGGCTCAACTGGGGCGCTTGCTGCTGGCTCTTGTGGGGGAAGCGCAGGCGATTGCATGGTATGACTCGCTGGAGCCTCTGCCTGAGAGTGATAGAGCGGATAAAATTGCTGCAAAATGGTGTTCGCAACCAACTGATACTCCGCCGACTTGCTCAACGTTTGAACGAAGCGATCTAGGGTCGTCTGCAACCGCTCGGCAGTCGGAAATAAGTGATGTGCCTCAGCCACCAGGGTCGTCATTGACACCGCATTGAGTTGATCGGGGTTGCTTTCCCATTTGTTGCGGCAAACGTAATAGCACAGCTTTTTGATCCGCGAGAGGTTACTCGATCGCTCGATTGTTTGAGCCACTCGACTATATAGGGTTTCGGCCTCTGGTGAAACCACGTGAGGCATTTCGCGATGCGCTGTTACCTGCGTTGTTGATCCATCCAGCTCAACAGGTGTAGAGGTTGCTGGGTAAAGCCGCCCAGCTTCTGCCAAAATCAAATTTGCGATCGCCCCATACTCGGCTGGCTTGCTCAGCGTTTTAACGGCACTGTGGAGAAAGTTTTGTAATTGGTTAGGGTTGGGGGCTAATTTAACCAGATCTTGCAGCAAC